>ERZ773267.91-NODE-91-length-67356-cov-13.656617_pt1 | contig 67356 bp, 101 predicted proteins | sample MGYA00511959_ERZ773267 | MGnify/ENA primary metagenome ERZ773267 (study PRJEB29015, sample SAMEA2738165) | human oral metagenome | biome: human oral; feature: human-associated habitat; material: saliva | place: China | collected 2240 ...
CTACAAAACCAATTTTCAGAAATAGTTAAACAAATAGATAAACAGAAGTTTGAAAGTATGATACAATTAGAGATGATGGAAAAAATATATAATATAATTAATGATAGGAGGAGATATGTCTAATTTTGATTTTATACTAAAAAATGAAATATTTAGAACATTTGCAGAGGCATCTGTGGAAGCAGAAAAAAGTATAGCTGTAGCAAATGTATCATGTACAATACTATGTAGAAGAGCATTAGAACTTGCAGTAAAATGGATATATGCAAATGATAGAGAATTAGTGTTACCATACCAAAATAACTTATCTTCTCTTGTGTATGATATTAATTTTAAAAGTATGATTAATGAAAAAGTTTTTAATGGAATGACATATATAATTAAACTTGGAAACTTTTCTGTACATAGTAATAAAAAGGTTACTAGAAAAGAAGCAGTATTATGTTTAAAATATTTGTTTGATTTTATGGATTGGATAGCATATTATTATGATTCAAATTATACAGAAACAAAGTTTGATGAAGGAAAATTACCAGGTGAAAGTAGCGCTAATTTAAAGAAAGAAGAAAGAGAAGAGTTAGAAAACAAGTTAGTTGAAAAAGATGAAAAGATTGAAAAAATCTTAAAAGAAAACGAAGAATTAAGAGAAAAACTAACTAAACAAAGAACAAGTAAAAAGATTGCATATAATTTTAAAGTAAGTGATATTAGTGAGTTTGAGACAAGAAAACAATTTATAGACTTAGATTTAAAAATAGCAGGATGGGATAGTACAAATACTAGAGAAGAAGTAGAAGTTAAAGGAATGCCAAATACTCAAGAAGCAGGATATGTAGATTATGTATTATATGGAGAAAATGGAAAACCTTTAGCAGTAGTAGAAGCTAAAAGAACAAGTAAAGATGCTAAAATTGGGCAACAACAAGCTAAACTATATGCAGATTGTTTAGAAAAAGAATATGCACAAAGACCTATCATATATTATACAAATGGAAAAGAAATATATATGTGGGATGATCTATCATATCCAGAAAGAAAAGTTGCAGGATTTTATACGCAAGATGAATTACAACTTCTAATTAAGAGAAGAAATTTAAAAGAAAATCTAGAACACATATTTATAGCTAATAATATAGCAAATAGGCCATACCAATTAGAAGCAGTAAAAAAGGTATGTGAATCGTTTGAACAAAAACATAGAAGAGCACTTGTAGTTATGGCTACAGGTACAGGTAAAACAAGAACGGCAATATCTTTAGTTGATGTACTTACAAGTAAAAATTGGGTACAAAATGTATTATTTTTAGCAGATAGAACAGAACTTGTGAAACAAGCAGAAAAAAACTTTAAAAAATTATTACCAGATATGTCATGTTGTAATTTACTATCGTCTAAAGATGGAGATCCAGAAGAAAGTAGAATAATATTTTCAACATATCAAACAATGATAAATTGTATTGATAAAATGAAGAGTAAAAATGGAATAACATTATTTACACCAGGACATTTTGATTTAATAATAATAGATGAAGCACATAGAAGTATATACAAAAAATATCAGGCAATATTTGATTATTTTGATGGACTTTTAGTAGGATTAACAGCAACACCAAGAGATGATGTGGATAAAAATACATATAAGTTTTTTCAATTAGAAAATAATGTTCCTACATTTGTATATGAATATGATGAAGCAGTAAAACAAAAATATTTAGTAGATTATCATACAATAAGTACAACAACTAAGTTTATAGAACGTGGGATAAAATATAGTGAGCTTAAAGAAGAAGATAGGGAAGAATATGAGAACCTATTTGAAGAAGGTGAAGTACAAGAAGAAATAAGCTCAAATGCTATAAACTCATGGTTGTTTAACAGAGATACAATAAAAATTATATTAGAAACAGTTATGCAAAAAGGGTTAAAAGTAGAAGGTGGAGATAAGCTTCGGAAAAACTATAATATTTGCTAGAAATCATAAACATGCAGAAGCAATAGTAAAAGTATTTGATTCAATATATCCTAAGTATAATGGTATGTTTGCAAGGGTTATAGACAACCAAGTAAATTATGTAAGTTCATTAATAGAAGATTTTCAAAATCCAAATAAGATGCCACAAATTGCTGTTTCTGTAGATATGTTAGATACAGGAATAGATATTCCAGAAGTACTTAATTTGGTATTCTTTAAACCAGTAAAATCAAAGATAAAATTCTGGCAAATGATAGGAAGAGGAACAAGACTTTGTAAAAACTTATTTGGAATAGATAAACATAAACAACAATTCTATATATTTGACTGTTGTAGGAATTTTGAATTCTTTGAAGAAAATGCTAGAGGAATAGAAGCACAAAGTGTACAATCATTAACTGAAAAAATATATAATCTTAAGCTAGATTTAATTGTTGAATTAGAAAATATGAATTACCAATCACAAGAAGAGTATAAGAACTATAGGGAAGAATTAGTAGAAGAGTTTTTAAAGAAAATAACAGAACTTAATACTAACAGTTTTATAGTTAGGAATAAGGTAGTGTACATAGATAAATTTTCAAATCCTGATAATTGGAAACATATTGATAATATCTCATATGTAGAAATAAGGGAGAATATAATTCCAATACTATTAAGTGAAGATTCTGATGAACTTGCTAAAAGATTTGATAATCTTGTATATGGACTACAAGTAGGAAGAATTATAGGTAAAAATACATCTGTACAAGGAAGAATACTTGTAGAATTAGTAGAAGACTTAAAAAAACTAGGAACAATACCAGAAGTAGTATCAGAAAAAGAGCGTATAGAAAAAGCATCAGAACCAGAATATTGGAAAAAAAGTGACTTTTTTGAAATAGAAAAAACAAGAACTATTTTAAGAGAACTTATGAAATATATAGATAATCCACCAAGGGGAATATATACTGTGGATATAATAGATGAACTTAAAGTTAGTGAGAAAAAAGAAGGATATAATATTCAACAACGGTAACTATGAAAGTTATAGGAAAAAAGTAGAAAAATTCTTTGAAGGAAATTTAGATAATTTAACAGTGTATAAGATAAGACATAATCAAAAATTAAATGAAACTGAAAAGAAAGAATTAGAAGGTATGTTTCAAAGGCTAGGTAATAATATAGAATATGATAATACATATGGTAATATGAGCCTAATAGAAGTAGTAAGAAGTATTGTAGGTATTGATGAAGAAACAGCAAACGAAATATTTGCTAAATATATAAACGATAGTAGGTTAAATAGTAAGCAAATAGAGTTTGTTAGAACATTGATAAGGTATGTACATAAAAATGGAATTTTAAGTATAGAAACATTAAAAAAAGAACCTTTTAGTCCTTTAGGATCGGTATCAGAAGTATTTGAGGATAATGTAGAAGTATTCCAATTGATAAAAAAAGACATTGAAAGTATAAATGAAAATGCAAAGATGTATGCATAAAAGAGGAATAATTAATGAAAATAGTAACAATATGTGGAAGTTTTAAATTCCAAAAAGAAATGTTAGAAATAGGAGAAAAATTATCTTTAGAAGGATATTGTGTATTACATCCAATTTATCCTGTGAATACTAAGCTTGTTCTAACAAAAGAACAAATAAGATTATTAAAAGAAGGACACTTAAAAAGAATAGAAATTTCTGATGCAATATTTGTTTGTAATATAGATGGATATATTGGAGAAAGTACAAAAAAAGAAATAGAATATGCTAAAAAATTAAATAAAGAAATTATGTATTATAATGAATAAAAGTTATATAGAATAGAATTAGGATAAAGTTAAGAGGTGAGAATGAAACTATATGAATTGCTTATACGAAAAGGAGAACAAGAAGGAATTGTTAAAAATATTGTAGGAGCAATAATCTTAAATGAAAAGAATAAAGTATTAATAATGTCTAGAAAAACAGATGATTTTATGGGAGGAATAGATGAACTTCCTAGTGGAAATATGGAACAAGGAGAAAATATATATGATGCAATTATAAGAGAAGTAAAAGAAGAAACTAATATTGATGCTGTGAATGTGAAATCATATATAGGTAGTTTTGACTATATTTCTGGAAGTGGCAAAAAAGCAAGACAGTATAATTTTGTTTTAGATGTTAAAAATACTGAAAATATTATACTCACAGAACATGATGAATATAATTGGTTAACAATAGAAGAAATAAGAAAAAGTAGTAAGATAACAGATGAAGTAAAATATATATTAGAAATATGTTATTTTAATTTAAAAGACTAAGGAGAGTACATGCCTATAAAACAAGAAAATGAGATTACAATAAGAATATTATGTTCAAAAGAAGAACTGATTAAACACTTAGAAGAAAAAGGATTAAAAAAAGGAAGAAGATTCAGATTAAATGACCATTATTTAATACCTAAAACATTAAAGCTAGAAGAATTAACAATAAGAGAAATATTGTCAAAAGCAGTGATTGTAAGGAATATAGACAATGACGGAAAAATTGTTAATAAGATAACATTTAAAAAGAAAAACATTAATGAAAAAGGAGAGATAGTAAGTCAAGCAGCAACTAGTTGTGAAGTAATGGATTATACTGAAGGTATAAGACTTTTTGAAGAACTTGGATATTATGAAATAATGAATATTATAGAAGATGATATTATATATTATAATGATAATATTGAACTTGCTATAAAAGATATATATAATGGTGACCTTTTAATAGAAACAGAAACAAATAAAAGTATTACAAGAATTGAAGAATTAAAGGAAATAATAGAAAGACTAGAAATACTTTTTGAAAAAGATAATTATTTTGTTAAAAAAGCAGAAGAAACACTTGATAAAATATTAAAGGAAAAGGAATGCTAAAATATTTTAAAATGTGAAACATTTTACGGGAAAATTAATAGAATTGTTTCATATTTTATAAATAAAAAGATTAGTAAATTAATTATACTAATCTTTTGTCTTTGTAATATTAGTTGAGGTGGATTGCAAACATTTAGTATAAGCTAGTAATAGCAAAAATTTTACATTTGTTGAATTTACTTTGAATGTAAAAATTTACAATATTTTTTGATAAATGTTATAAAAATCAAGAGTTATATGCTATACTATAGTATATAAGTTAATTTGAAAGGAGAAAGTAATTATGACAGCTAAAAATAAAGAATTATATAATATTATAGAAACATTACCAGAAGAACTTTCAAATAAAGTTTTAGAATATATTGATTATCTTAAATATACAGAAATTATAAATAAAGTACCTGAACATCTTGTTATAAAAAATAAAAAAGATTTAAGAAAAAAATTAGAAGAAGGAATAAAAGATTCAGAAAATGGAAATGTTTGCTCTCTTGATGAAGCCTTTGAAGAAATTGAAACTGCATTAACACAATAATTTTAGGAGGTTCGGATGTCTGAAAAATATAGAATTGAATTATCTATAAAAGCAAAAAACGATATTAAAAGTATTGTGTTATATATAAAAAATAATTTAAATGAGCCTTCTATTGCAAATAAATATGTTAAAATGATAAAAGAAGAAATAAAAACATTAGAATATTCTCCTAAAAAATTTGCAATTATAGATGGTGATACAATAAAAGATTTAAAAATTAGAAAACTAAATATAAGAAATTATTTAGCTTTTTATAGAGTTAATGAAGAAGAAAAAGTTGTAAATGTTGAAAGAATACTATATGGTTCCTCAGATTGGATAAATAGATTATAAAAAGTTTAACAAAAATACTAGTATAAAAAATAGGATTTGCGTTAATTTAAATGGGAACAATGTCGAAAATGGGGGATAGAGTGATAAAAAAATAGAAAATGAAGATATTGTAGAATTTTGTAAAAAAATAATTAGTGATAAAAATTGTAATATTTATAGAGAAGGGAAGAAGTGGTGTTGTGAATTGAATGATATAATTATTAAAGTAAATGTATTTAGTTATATAATTACATCAGCACATATAAAGAATAAGTAAAAGGATTGTAAAGAACATGTATTAAAATACTTATCCAATATATTAATACATGTTATCTTTACTGAAAAAATGAAGAATTCATAAAAATATTAGGACTTTTAAATACAGAAATATAAATAAAAAGGGGGAATTGATATATGGAAGAAGTAGATCAAAATAATATACAATTTGAATTCCACAAAGAAAACGATAAGAATAAATTTTGGAAAGTAAGAAGGATAGGAAAGATTTATTGGGGAGAGCACTTATTTAGTATAGATAAAAAGAAAATATACAATCTGTTTGCGGATTATCCTAATAATTTTACTAGAGAAGAAAAAGAAATATTTGATAAAGAATATCCCTATTGGAAAAAATTCTTTAAAGGTAAAGATCAAAGAACCATAGAAGATTATGAAAATGAATAAACAACAAAAAAGGCACAATAAGAGAACATATATCTACAAACTTTTCAAATTTTTTTGTCCAGTTTTTTGGTATATGTTCTTAATACGGCTTTTTTATTATATTTGTATAAAACATTTTTCTTTTAAAAATTTTTTTATTTCAGTTGAATCTTTTCCTTCATAATAATCAATTAATAATTTCTTATATTCATTTGTTAAATTAGCAGGAATTGCTATAATTCCTTGTCCTTTTGAAATTAAATAATGATTTGCAAATATGATAGAAGTTCTCTTATTTCCGTCTATAAATATTTGTTTTTTCATTACATATAATAATAATTCAATAGCTTTATCTATATCATTAATTTTCATATTAAATATGTTTTTAATGTCTTCTTTAACTATACTTTCTATAGGTAATTCAGGCTTCCATTTTGTTCCTCCAATACTTACAGGAACACGTCTAAGTTTTCCGGCATTATAGTAGAAACCTTCTTCTACAAACTTATTTATTTCACACAATAATGGAAAATTTGTATCTGAAAGTATAATATTTTTATTTAATATAAACTCCCAAGCGTGTTTTAAATTAACTATTTTTAAGACATCTTCGGAAGACATATTGTTAATTTTACCACCTTCTATAATATTTTCAGTATCTGCAAATGTTGTTGCAACACCTTCTAAAATAGCTTGATTATATATGTTATATACAAGATGTCTCTTAGCAAAATCAATATTTTTTTCAACTTCAGGACTAAGTTCTTCATCAATATGATTAAGTTTTTTTAATTGTTTTTCGATTTTTTTTATTTCTTTTTTTAATTCTTTTGCTTTAATGGTGTTGTTTAGTATTAGATTATGTAATTCATCAGAATATTCCCCGACATATTTAGTAAGTAATATTCCATCTTCTCTATAATGGACATATATATACCTATTTGAAGAGTTTTCTCTAATTTCTATTGAACCATATACTAAATTATTTAATTCTTTAGTTAAATTTTGTTTAACTTGAAGAAGATTCATTATTTCATATTTCTCATCCATAATATTGCTCCTTTAAAATGTGAAACATTTTGAAGATAAAACGCAACAAATTGTTTCACATATTTAATATATCATAAAATAAAAAAATGTGAAACAATTATAATAAGAAATATAAAAAAAGTTTCACATTTATATTATGATATATATAATAGTAAAAAATATAATTTACATACATATTAAAATATAATTTTTATATATTAGTAATAGTTATTACCCTATTATCATCCTGTAAAAGAAAAAAGCTTGATTTAACAAGCTTTTTTAATATAATTTCATGGTCGAGGTGACAGGGCTCGAACCTGCGACCTCATGGTCCCAAACCACGCGCGCTACCAACTGCGCCACACCTCGATAAAATTATTATAGCATCTAAAAATATTTTATGCAATATTTTTACATCTCTTTTTATATTTTTTTCTAAAAAAGTATATACAAAAATATAATAGTATTGTAAAATGCTTCAAATAAAATTTAATATAAAGAAGCATATAGAAGTTTTAAGAAATAGAATAACTGGTATATACATGTTATTGTAGTAGTAAGAATATAATAAATGATATACTTAAAATATAACTTAAGTAATATCATATTTAATAATATGAAAGGATAATTATGAATAAATATGAACTGCTAAAAGAAGAATTAGTTAAAATTAATATATAAAGGTAAAGTATATTATTAATGACAAGGAAAATATTAAACAGGAATATAAGAAAATTTGATAAAAGATAAGTTGAAATAAATTATGAGGTATTAAAATTAAAGGATATATAGGAGAAAATGTATGACGGAAAAAACAAAAAGAATTATAGAAAAGAATGAAAAGGATTTAAAAGCAGCCCAAAAGTTAATTGAAGAATGTGATAATACAATAAAAAGAGTAGATGAATTATTAGCAGAAATAAGAAGAGAAAGATTACAAAAAGATAAAAATGCTTAACATAATTAAGAAAAAATGTTATAATATAATTGTACACAAAAATCTACTCGAAATAAAAATTTATTTGGAGGAAGAGATATGATATATGAAAATAATGATTTTAAATTTTTTAAAGAATTTAAAGTTAATGTAGATTCTAAAAAAAATAATGAGGAAGTAATAATTAAATTACCAGAATATTTTGATCATTTTTATGATGAAAATATTAAACGGATAAAAGAATATATTTTTTGTAAAAAAATTGATTATAGAATACTGGGATTTAAATCTTCGGTAAATACAAAAGAAAATTTTTGTAAGATGTTAGAAGAAATAGAAATATATATCAAAGAAATTTGTAAGCAATATAAAAAAATATATATTATAGGAATAAGCAAAGGAGGAATAATAAATTGTTTGTTGTATAATAAGCTAATGAAAAATAGCAATATAAAATTTATAAATATAAGTACCCCCTATAAGGGAACGATATTTGCAGATCCTGAAGCCGTAAAGAAACGGTTAGAAGAAAGAAAGATTCCGTTTAGAAAAAATATATATAATATATATCTTAAAATTTTTGATGGGAATTTTCCAGATCAGATGATTCAGGAAAATTCAGAAATTTTAAATGAAGTAAAATATAATAGTAAAATTATAAATTTTGTTGTAAAGGCAACATTTAGTTGTTTTTTAAAAGATCTATTTCAATTAAATATAGAATCAGCATTACTATATTTAATTGATAAAGCATTGAAAATTAAAGGGGACGGGATAGTATCCATAGATTCTCAAATGAGAAACTATAAAAAAGATATTAAAATAAATGCAACACATAAAACTGCCTATATTATGGCAATAAAAAAAATAGTGAAATAGTAAAAAGTATTTTAGAAAAATATAAATCAAAAAAATTTATAGTTTTTTAAAAAGCTTTTTATAAAGCGAAAAGAGAAAAAGAATTAATTGAGTATTTTTCTCTTTTTTATATATTTAAAAATTAATTAAATTTAAGTATATTATTTTGAAAATTATTTTATATAAAGAAAAAAGCTTGATATCTCAAGCTTTTTCTTCTATTATAGTGGCTGGGCTGGTAAGATTCGAACTTACGCATGTCAGAGTCAAAGTCTGATGCCTTACCGCTTGGCTACAGCCCAATAATGGTGTGGTAGGAGGGATTCGAACCCTCGATCTTCAGTGCCACAAACTGACGCGTTAACCAGCTACGCTACTACCACCATGTACCTATATATTTTACATATTTTTAAATCCTTTGTCAATTATTTTATTGAAAAATGTATAATATTTATGATATATTTTATATACAAAGGTAGATTTAAATAGAATGGTAAAATAGTTATGAGAAGAATAATTAAAGGCATTTTAACAATCATTGGTGTAATCTTTCTTATATGTGTAATTGGAATAGCATCATATTTAGGTATAATATATAATGAGGTTAACACTGAGATAAAAGCAGGTAAAATTGAAAAAACAGTTAATAGCATAAGAGAGAGAAATACATATGTAAAAAAAGAAAAGATAGACAAACTATATTTAAAAGCTGTTGTAGCAGCAGAAGATAGAAGATACTATAGCCATGGAGCTGTAGATTTTATTGGATTTTCAAGAGCTATGTATAATAATATAATTAGTCTAAAATTAAAAGAAGGAGGAAGTTCAATAACACAACAATTATCTAAAAATATTTTTTTAGATCAAAAAACAGAACTTGAAAGAAAGATAAAAGAATTATTTTATGCTATAGAATTAGAAAAAAGATATAGTAAAGATGATATTTTAGAATTATATGTAAATACATCATATTTTGGTGCAGGATATTATGGAATAGGACCTGCGACAAAAGGATATTATGACAAAACACCAGAAAAATTAAATTTAAATGAGATTGCATTTTTGGCAGGAGTCCCAAATGCTCCAAGTGTATATAATCCATATGAACATTATGAACTTGCATTACAAAGAAGAAATATTGTTTTAAGAAAAATGGTATATAATGGAGATATAACACAAGAAGAAGCATTATCAGTATATAATGAAAAATTAAATGTAAAGGAAAGAAATGATGATTAGTATTGAAGAAACAAAAAAAGTAGCAGAACTTGCTAAGTTAGAGTTTGATGAAAAAGGATTAGAAAAAATGTCTAAAGAGCTTTCAAATATCTTAGGATATATGGAAATTTTAAATGATATAGATACAGAAAATATTATAGCAAATGAAATTATGAGCAGTAATATTAACTGTATAAGAGAAGATAAGGTAGAAAAATTTGAAAATACAAAAGGCATATTAGAAAATGCTAAAACAATAGGGAATATGATAAATGTACCAAGTATAAACAATAATGAAGAAGAATAAAGAGTAGGAAATGATGGAAAAAGAAGAAATATTAAAATTAAGTGTAAAAGAATTAGAAAAATTAGTTGAAGATGGGAAAATAACAAAAAAAGAAATATATGAAATCTATTTAGAAAATATACAAAAAGAAGATGATAAAATCGGAGCATACCTATCTGTAAGTGATGTTATAGAAGATAAGATACCAATAGCTATAAAAGATAATATAAATGTAATTGGTACAAAAACAACATCTGCAAGTAAGATATTAGAAAATTATGTGTCACCATATGATGCAACAATAATTAAATATATTAAAGAAGCAGGATATCGGAATAATTGGTAAAGTAAATATGGATGAATTTGCATTTGGTGTATCTACAGAATATTCAGCATACAAGATTACAAGTAATCCAATAAATTTAGATAGAGTACCAGGTGGATCATCAGGAGGAAGTGCTGCAGCGGTAGCTGGAAATATGGCACCATGGTCAATTGGTTCAGATACAGGGGGATCTGTAAGACAACCTGCAAATTATTGTGGAGTAGTAGGATTAAAACCAAGTTATGGTACAGTATCAAGATATGGTATAACTGCATTTGGTTCAAGTTTAGACCAAGCAGGTACAATTACAAGGACTGTAGAAGATGCAGCAAAACTTTTAAATATAATTTCTGGTAAAAAATACTATATGGAAAATCGGAAAATCATTAGAAGATATGGATTCAACATGTGTAAATCCTAAAGACTTAAAAGATTTTGAAGGTAAATTAAATGATGATATATTAGGTAAGAAAATAGCTATAATAGATAATTTCTTAAAAGATGAAATGCAAGAAGAAGTAAGAGATGCTATAACAAATAGTATTAAAGCTTTAGAAAAAAAAGGAGCAATTTTAGAAGAAATAGAATTTCCATATGGTAAAGAAGCAATATCTGTATATCATATTATAAGTGCGGCAGAAGCAAGTTCAAACTTATCAAGATTTGATGGAGTAAGATATGGACAAAGAGTAGAAAATCCTAAAAATATGGATGAACTATTTAAAAAGACTAGAACATTAGGATTTGGAAGAGAAGCTAAAAGAAGAATAATGCTTGGTACATATGTATTATCAGCAGGATATTATGATGCATATTACAAAAAAGCATTAAAAGTAAGACAAATAATAATAGAAAAAATGAATGAAATATTTGCAAAATATGATGCTATATTAATGCCTGTTACTATAAAAACAGCACCTAAAAAAGGATATATAGAACAAAATCAAGAAGAAACATTCTATTCAGATATATATACATGTCTTGCAAACATAACAGGAATACCCGCAATATCAGTACCAGTTTCAAAAGATAATGAAAATATGCCAATAGGTGTGCAATTATTATGTAATAGGTATGAAGATGATAAACTTCTTAATATTGCAAATGTATTATTTAAAGAAATGAATTAATAGAAAAAAATATAAAAGAGAGAAAATTAATATGAATAATAATATGGATTTTTTTGAAGGACTTGATTTAAAAGATGAAGTTAAAAATAGTAGCAAATATGATATAGAAATAGATGGTATGAAAAAAAATGATGTAAAAAAATTATTAAAAAGTTTAAGAGGAGAAGAAGAATACCATTCAGACCTATATTATAATAAGAATACAAATGAAATATCAGATTATGAATATGATAAATTAAAAAGAAAAATATTAGAAATAGAAGAAAAATACCCAGAGTTTGTTGATAGAAATGGAGTTAGAAATAGAGTTGGAGGCCGGAAAAGTCTCTAACTTATTTACTAAAGTAGAACATGAAGTACCACTTAAAAGCTTACAAGATGTATTTTCATATGGAGAGATATATGATTTTGAAAAAAGAACAAGAAAAGGTTTGAATTTTGAAATTAATGAAGAAGATGATGAAACATTTAAGAAAAATTCTAAAAAAAGAAATGATATAGAATATGTTGTTGAAACAAAAATAGATGGATTATCAATTGCGCTTGAATATAATAATGGAAAACTTGTTCGTGGTGTAACAAGAGGAGACCGGAGAAGTTCGGAGAAGATGTAACTGCAAATATAGTACATATTAAAGATATACCACATGAAATATCATATGATAAAAAACTTATAGTAAGAGGTGAAATATATTTACCATATAAGGAGTTTGAAGAATTAAATTCAAGAAATGAAGAACAAGGCAAAAAACTTTTTGCAAATCCAAGAAATGCAGCATCTCGGAACACTTAGACAAAAAAAGGCAGAAGTTGTAGCAGAAAGAAAATTACACATATTTATTTTTAATCTTCAATATGCAGATGATAAATTTAAAACACATAGTGAAACATTGGATTTTTTAGAAACATTGAATTTTACTGTAAATCCATATAGGAAAGTTGTAAGTAGTATATCAGATGCTATAACAAAGATTGAAGAAATAGGAAGTATGAGACAAGACTTATCATTTGGTATAGATGGTGCTGTTATAAAAGTGAATGATTTAAAATATAGGGAAATACTTGGAACAACAGAAAAATATCCAAAATGGGCTGTTGCATATAAGTATCCACCACAACAAGTAGAAACAATTATTGAAAAAATAGAATTAAATGTTCGGAAGAACAGGGGTTATAACTCCACTTGCAGTATTTAAAGAAGGAAAAATAGTAGATGGTTCTAGAATATCTAAAGCAACACTGAATAATGCAGATATTATTAGAAAAAAAGATATAAGAATTGGAGATACTGTAATAATACAAAAAGCAGGAGATGTAATACCAGAAGTTGTAAGAGCATTAGAAGAAAAAAGAACTGGAAAAGAAATAGTATTTAAAATGCCAGAAAACTGTCCTGTATGTAATAGTAAGCTTGTAAAAGAACAAGTTGATTACAAATGTGTGAATGAAGAATGTCCTGCAATAAAAATGCAAAAGATAATATATTTTGCATCTAAAAATTGTATGAATATAGAGGGACTCCGGAGAAAATATAATAAGAGATTTAATTGATCTTAAACTAATAGAAAATATAACAGATATATATGATTTAAAATTAGAAGATTTAACTAAGATAAAAGAAAAAAGAAATAAGGAAAAGAAAACAAAAGCAGGTAAAAGTACTAAGTTTGAGGAAAATATATTAAAAGCAATAGAAAAAAGTAAAGCAAATTCTTTAAATAGGGTATTAGTATCTTTAGGAATACAAGGTGTTCGGAGTAAACCAAAGTAAAGAAATTGTTAGAAATGAAAATTTTAATTCTATAGAAAAAATAATGGAAAGTGATGAAGAAGCCCTAAAACAAATAGATGGTATAGGTGATGTTGTAGCAAGCAATATATATAATTTCTTTAGAAAAGAAAAAAATAGGGATATAATATTAAAATTAAAAGAACATGGAATTAGAATGGAAGTACAAGAAGAAAAAGAAAATTCAGAAGATATAGAAATAGTGTCAGATATATTTAAAGATAAAATATTTGTACTTACAGGTAATTTTAGTAAACCTAAAAAAGAAATAGAAAAAGAAATAATAGCAAATGGTGGAATAGTAAAATCAAGTATAACAAAAGATACAAATATTGTAATATATGAAAAAGAAACAAGTAGTAAGTATAAGAAGGCAGAAAAGCTAGGCATAGAAAGAATAACAGAAGAAGAATATAATAATATATTAAAATAATTAAGATATAAAATAGGATCATAAGTTTAAAATGATTCTATTTTTGGTTAATAAAATTTATTGTATTTTTTGTAAAAAAGGTAGAAAAAAAGAATCGTATATAGTAAATTAATATAGAAGTTATAATCAAAATTTGAGAAAAGCTCATAGAAAGATAAGGGGATAATTATTTGAAAGAAAAAATAAAAAATAGGAAGGGTTTTTTAACAGTATATGCAATAGTATCTATGATGGTGATTATAATTGTTTTAGGTGTTATAAGTTTTAATATACATAGCAAATATGTTACCACATTAAAATTACAAGCAGGAAAAAAAGATACTGATGAAGTAAGAAAACAATTACTACAAGGAGAAGAAATTCGGTATATATATATCAGATATTAATGAATTTGATAGAATGTTTCAAACAAATGAAGGAATTATAGATGGTAATGCTATTTCAAGAATAAATAGTTTAAAACAAAAACAAAATAATAGGTTTTTATCTAATAGAATGGGTGGAAACATTACACTTATATTAGGAAAAGATGCAAATAAGATTGGGAGAAAATATATATTAGAATTTGCAACAAAAGAAAAATATGATCAAATAATACAGAGCTTTAAAAATAATAATTTTGAAGATGTCTCAAATAATTTTGTTAGAAATGAATAAAATAATATTTAAAATATAATGATTACAAAAGAAAAATAATTGATATACGGAGGAAAAATGTACATATTTAATAGATTAACAATAATACCTAAATTACCAGATAGAATAAGAGGTATCCATGAGATAGCAGAAAATTTATGGTGGTGTTGGAATACAGAAAGTTTAAAATTATTTAAAAAAATAGATAAAGAATTATGGGAAAGAGTTGAAAAAAATCCAATTAAATTTTTAAAACAAATTTCACAAACTAAACTTGAAGAAGTAGCAAAAGATGAAGAGTTTTTAAGAGAATATAATAAGGTGTATTCAGATTTTAAAGGATATATGGAAAATAATAATACATATTATATGAATAATTATGAAAAATATAAAAATAAATGTATTGCATATTTTTCAGCAGAATATGGTTTAGATGAAACAATGCCATTATATTCAGGAGGTCTTGGTATATTATCAGGAGATCATCTAAAATCTGCAAGTGATCTTGGAATACCACTTGTAGGTATAGGACTTATGTATAAGGAAGGATATTTTAACCAAAAGATTGATGGAAGAGGAAATCAGCTTACATTATTTGCAAAATCTGATTTAGATAATATGCCAATTAAAAAGGTTAAAGATGAAAAAGGAAGAGAACTTGCTATATATATAACTATTGAAAATACTAAAGTAATGCTTAAAGTATGGGAAATAAATGTAGGTAGAGTTAAATTATATCTTTTAGATGCAGATACAGAAGAAAATAGTACTAAATATAGGGAACTTTCATATAGATTATATGGTGGTGGAAGAGAAATGAGATTAATGCAAGAAATGATTCTTGGAATAGGTGGGGTTAAACTATTAAAAGCTTTAAATATAGTTCCAAACCTATACCATATGAATGAAGGACATTCAGCATTTTTAATTGTAGAACTTATTGAAGAAATAATGAGAGAAAAACAAGTATCATTTGAAGTTGCAAAAGAACTTGTTAAAACAATGACAGCAGTAACAGTACATACACCAGTTCCAGCAGGTAATGAAATATTTGATATTGATTTAATAGAAAGAATGTTTGATGGTAAGTGGGATGATCTTGGAATTTCTAAAGATACTTTCTTAGGGTTAGGAATGACACCAAATGATAATTACAAAAAAGCATTTAATATGGGAGTATTTGCACTTAAAATTGCAGGTAAGAAAAATGGAGTAAGTAAGCTTCACCGGAGATGTTTCAAAAGAATTATTTACAGAAATATGGCCAAATACTGCAGATGATGAATCTCCAATTACATATGTAACAAATGGTGTACATACATGTACATGGCTTGCACCAGGTATAAAGAAAATGTATAACAATTATTTAATACCATATTGGCAAGATAAGATATATGATAATAATGTGTGGAAAAATATATATAATATTCCAAATGATGTTTTATGGAATACACATTTAACATATAAGAAAAAATTAATAGAAGAAATAAATAAAAATGTTAGAAGAAGAATGAGCGAAAATGGTGCTACATATGATGAAATAGTAGAAACAGTTGGTAAGATAAATGAAAATGATCTAATAATTGGATTTGCTAGAAGATTTGCAACATATAAGAGAGCAACAATAATATTTGAAGATCTAGAAAGACTAACACAACTTTTAAATGATGAAAAAAGACCAGTAAAACTTGTATTTGCAGGAAAGGCACATCCTGCTGATGTTATGGGACAAGAACTTATAAAACGTATTGATGAAGTTTCAAAAATGCCACAATTTAAAGGTAAGATAATGCTTCTTGAAAATTATAATATGGGACTTTCAAGAATGCTTGTAGCAGGTGTTGATGTATGGATGAATAATCCAAGAAGACCATATGAAGCATCTCGGAACAAGTGGACAAAAAGCGGCAATAAATGGTGCTGTAAACTTTAGTATTCTAGACCGGATGGTGGGATGAAGGATATGATGGAACAAATGGATTTGCAATAGGTGATAGGAAGAAATATTCTACAGATGAAGAACAAGATAGAGTAGATAGTAATAGCCTATATGAAATGCTTGAAACTAAGATAATACCAGCATATTATAATAAGGAAAATATAAATACATATTCAAATGAATGGATAACATATATGAAAAATTCTATAGCAACAAATGCAGGAATGTATTCAACATCTAGAATGCTTATAGATTATTTAAAAAGAATATATATGCCACTTATAGAGTTAAATGATAGTAAATTTAAGTCTTTAGAAGATGTATTTGAATTTCTAAGATGGAAAAAGATGTGTTATGAAGAATGGAATAAGATTAAAATCTACCAAGATACACAAGTAAATACTGAAGTATTAGACGCAGGAGAAAATATAAATGTTAATATACGTGTATATCTTCGGAAGAGTACCTGTAGAAAATGCTAAAGTAGAAATATATATAGCAAAACTTATAGAAGATCGGTAAAATGAAATATTTAAAATCTGAAGAGCTTAAGTTTGCAAATAAAAATGATGATGGAACATGTACATATATAGGAAATATATCAATAAATAATGGAGGAGATTTTGTATATACATTTAGGGTATTACCAAAACATGAAATGATTTTAGATATAGAAGATATGGATTTATCAAAATGGTATATGAAAGAAAATTAATAATTTAAGGAGAAAAGATGAAGGGCAAAAAGACTAATGTGTTTTTAGGTATATTAAATATCATGCTAGGTATTTTACTTATTATATATGTATTTTATATGATGAGCAATAATAGATTAGAACTTACAAGACACCAAAGATTTGTTATAAATATTCAGCATAATATAATATTTGGAGTTACAATTGTTGTAAGTATTATAAACCTTATTTTTTCATTATTTAATATGAAAAAAGGATATTATTTTGTGTTTTACTTATTTTCACTTGTTGGACTTGTAACATTTTTTGCACCTTCATATATTTACCCTATATTTGTTATAGGATCAGGAATTTTAATTATAAGAACATTATCAAAAAATAATTATATTGAAAAAGATAATTTTCTTGCAAGTACAATAATATTAATAATGATGGGAGTTTTAGTTATAGCTCGGGATATCATTAGTACAATATAAGAATATTGCAGAATATATTAAAAAAAGAGAAGATATTAATCTTACTGCATATAATCCTGAATATTTTAAATATGTAGAAGAAATACCAGATAAAAGTGTGTATATTAATTTAAAATTAAATGGTAAATATGGATATATAAATAAATTTGGAGAAACTAAAATTGATTTTAAATATGATTATGCAACTCCATTTTATAAGATAAAGGCATATGATAAAACTTTTGAAATTGCAGCTGTATCTAATAAAAATATAACAGATGTAATTATGAAAAATGAAAGAAAAGTAATGTCATATAATTCGGAATATTCAAATGAAGATCATGAAGGAAAGCGTGAAGAATTTTTAAAAGTAATAAAAGATGTAATAGGAGAAAAAAATCCAACTTTAGAGGTTAGTAATAAATATAATCGGATATATAACAAAAGACATATATGATGATACAAGAAATGCTAGTGAAAAAAGATATCAATTTAGTGATAAATATGATATTCTAATTCAAAAATCTGAGATAACAGGAAAAGAAAAATATACATTAGTTACTAAAAGAGATAAACTTAAATCTTCTAAAGATAAAGGAGATTATATTTCTTTAAATGCAGAAAAAATAATATATGATGATAATCATATATATTTGTATAGTAATCGGATTTTTACCATATTTTTCACCATCTAAAAAAGAACAAGGGTGGTTTGATCTTCAAGGAAAAAAATATACACTTAATAATAATGCACAAATAGAGGTATTTGAAAAAGATAGATTTGCAGTTAAGAGAAAACCTAAAAAAATAACATATTTTGCAAACAATCAAGATGAAGATGTAAAACCTATATCTCCAATATATAGAGAAGTAATTCCAGATCGGAGATAATTATATAGTTAAAAACATGAATGAAAAATGGCAAATTTTAGATAAAAATTTTGAACCTAGAACAAATCAAGAATATGATATATTTATATCAACCCTTATAACAGAAGGATTATATATATTTGCAAATATTAATAAAGAAATTGAATTTGATGATTATGGATATGCAAAATTAAAATATATTATGATAGATAGAAATTTAAACACAATAGGTACAAATTTAGAAGAAATATTTAATTTTAATATTAAATATTTAAATAGAAACAATGAAGAAGAATACAGAAGATATATCGAAAAATTAAAAGATCCAAGATATCATACAATATCAGATGATTTACAATAAGAAAATAAAATGCAAATAGGAGAGAAAAATGTTTAGACCAGAATATAGCTATATGGAGATTATAGTAGGACCAATGTTTAGTGGGAAAAGTGAAGAACTTATAAGAAGAGTAAAAAGAGCTATAATTGCAAAACAAAAAGTATTTGTATTTAAGCCAAAAATAGATGATAGATATAGTAAGACAGATGTTGTATCACATAATGGTGAAACTGTTGAAGGACATGCAGTTGCAAATTCTGAAGAAATATTAAAAATATTAGAAAATGAAAAAGATGTAAGTTTAGTTGCAATAGATGAAGTACAATTTTTTGATGAAGGTATAATAGATGTTGTAGAAGAACTTGTAGATAGAGGTATAAGAGTTGCAATGTCAGGACTTGATCAAGATTTTAGAGGAGAACCATTTGATATAACAGCTAAACTTTTAGCTAAATCAGAGTTTATAACAAAACTTCAAGCAGTGTGTATGAAATGTGGAAAACCTGCAACTAAAAGTCAAAGAATTGTAAATGGAAAACCTGCAAGTTTTGATGCTGAAATAATACAAATAGGAGAAAAAGAAAGTTATGAACCTAGATGTAGAAGTTGTCATGAAGTGGGAAAGAAGAATAGAAAGGAAAAAGTATGAAAAGACTAAAAATTATAAGAATAGTTTTAATAATACTTGCTGTAATTATTATAGCATTTAATTTATCAAATAATATTGAAGTAAATGTTAATTATACTGAAATGGTATCAGCAATAAAACAGGAAAAGGTTAAAAAAATTAGAATTTCTTCAGACAAGACATATGTAAGATATACATATAATGATAAAAATTCAAAAACAAATATACCAAATGATCAAGTATTTTTAACAGAAGTTTCAGATAAAATAAAAGATGGACTTGTAGTAGAACAAGAAGAATCAAATATTTTAGATAAATCAATGCAAAATACAATTATAATCCTTCCAACAGCAATAGTGATTATACTTGTAATAAGCTGGATAAATATGGCGTCTATAAGGGCAAGACAAGAAATGCCAGATAAAGATATGGCAATAGGAAGAAGTAAGGCAAGACTTATAGAAGAAGATGAAAATACTGTTAGATTTGATAATGTTGCAGGTATTGAAGAAGAAAAAGGTGAGTTAAAAGAAATAGTAGATTTCTTAAAAAATCCACAAAAATATATAGAAATGGGTGCAAGAATACCAAAAGGAGTACTTTTAGTAGGAAGACCTGGTACACGGTAAAACACTTCTTGCAAAAGCAGTTGCAGGAGAAGTTGGAGTTCCATTTTTCATAATTTCTGGTTCAGACTTTGTTGAAATGTATTCAGGAGTTGGAGCAAAAAGAGTTAGAGAAATGTTTATAGAAGCTAAGAAAAAAGCTCCATGTATTATATTTATAGATGAAATAGATGCAGTAGGTAGACAAAGAGGTGCAGGACTTCGGATCACGGACATGATGAAAGAGAACAAACATTAAATCAATTACTTGTTGAAATGGATGGATTTGGTTCAAATGAAGGTGTTATTGTACTTGCAGCAACAAATAGACCAGATGTACTAGATTCAGCACTTCTTCGTGCAGGTAGATTTGATAGACAAATAGTTGTATCAATGCCAGATGCAAAAGCAAGAGAAGAAATACTTAAAGTACATAGCAAAAACAAGAAATTATCTGAAGATATATCTTTAGAAGTAGTTGCTAAAAATACAGCAGGATTTGCAGGAGCAGACCTTGAAAATGTTTTAAATGAAGCAGCACTTTTAGCAGCAAGAAAAGAAAAAGAATATATAACAGAAAAAGATATTGAAGAAGCTATGATCAAAGTTAGTATGGGACCTGAAAAGAAGAGTAGAGTTGTATCTGAAAAAGAAAGAAAACTTGTATCATACCATGAAGCAGGACATGCAGTTGTTTCATATTTCTTAAAAACACAAGATAAAGTACATGAAATATCTATAGTACCAAGAGGTATGGCTGGTGGATATACAATGTATAAGTCTCGGAGAAGATAAATCATTTATATCTAAAAAAGAAATGGAAGAAAGTATAATAGGACTTTTAGGTGGTAGAATCGCAGAAGAAATAATACTTCGGAGATATATCAACAGGAGCAAGTAATGATATTGAACGTGCAACAAAAATTGCAAGAGATATGGTTACAAAATATGGTATGAGCTATAAACTTCGGAACTATATCATATGTTACAAATTCAGAACAAGTATTTTTAGGAAGAGATATAGGACATACTAAACATATAAGTGAAGAAACAGCATCTAAGATTGATTCAGAAATTAAGTCAATTATAGACAATGCATATAATATTGGTAAAGAAATATTAATAGCAAATACAGAAAAACTTCATAGCATTGCTAAAGTACTTATCGAGAGAGAAAAAATCTCTGGAGAAGAATTTGAAACAATTATGAAGGGATAATAAAAAAATAAAAAAAATGGTATGCTTTTATAAAAAAATTAAATTAAAAAAGAATAAATAATAAATAATAAGAAAACAGTATTAGTAAAGAAATTTTAACTAATACTGTTTTTTTATATATTACATAAATGTAAAAGAACTTATTAAAAAACCTATAAAAGTTTATAAACTGAAATCTAATATATATAATTATAGTATAAGGAAAGTAATAGATGGATAAAAAAATAAGAATAGAAAATGATAATTTAGTGAATATTTTAAGGTTAAAATTAGAAGAAAAAGTGAAGGAAGATTATACAGAAGAAAATAGTATAAGTGAAGATAGTATCTTGGCTCAAAAAGATTTTTGGGACAGGAATATTGATGATGTTGAATATTATGATGATTGGTATAAAGATTTTACACAAGAAGAATTAGATAGTATAACAGAATTAAATATATGCTATGAAGAGGTTAGAGATATAAAGGATTTAGAAAAACTTCATAATTTAAAGAAATTATCAATAATATCAGGAGATAGTAATTTATATGCTAAGTTTGAAAATGGAGAAATAGATGAAGAAAGTTGCTATTTTCAAGAAAAAACTAATATAGAGGATTTTGGGATACTTGGAAAATTAAAAAGTATAGAAGAATTAAGAATAGAGAGTGAAGAAAATTTATCTAAATTAGATGTTACAAATATGAAGAATTTAAAAAAACTAGAATTAATTAACAACATGAATTTAAAGGAAGTAATAGGATTAAATGAAACAGAAAACTTAGAAAAAATTTTAATGTCAAAAAACGGAACAGGTAGTTTAGAATTAAGAGAATTTGATATTATGAGTACAGTAGAAAATAGAAAGCTTAAAGAGGTCATATTAGATGTAGATATGTTCCCAAATTTAATAAATAAATTCCCATATTTAGCTGAAAAAATAGAAGAATATGAAAAGAATAATAAAAGAGTATACACTTGGATTGAAAATAAAATTTCCAATTGTTGGGCAAACAAATTTAGTACAAGAAATTTAAAAGAAATGGATATAAAAGTAGAAGAAATATTAAAAAATATTATTGAACCAGAATATACTGAAATAGAGAAAACATTAGCTATATATAATTATATAACTGAGAATGTTGATTATGATTATAAAATGCTTGAATTTGATGAAGAAATGCAAAAAGATATGAGATATCTTTTATTTTTAGAAGGAAGTTCTAATAAAAGCTCATATAGTATAATAAATAAAAGACTACTTAGCAAACACTCTTCATTTAATGGAATAATGAAAGGAAAGGCAGTGTGTCAGGGATATTCTCAAATGATGCATTATATGCTTACAAAAGAGAATATAGAATCAAGAGAGATTGGGTGCACAGCTAATCCAATAACTGAAGAACAAGAAGATAAAGAAATAGATCATTCAGTTATAAGAGTGAAGACAGATGATGAATGGTATTATTATGATCCAACATGGGATACAGGAAAGACTAAATATGAATATGCATATAAGACTAAAGATGAATTTTATAAAAAACATACTTTAAGTGCAGGAGAAGAAAGAATACAAAGTGTAAAACAAAAAAAGTATAATAATAAAGAGTTAGAAAAGAAAATTAATAAGTTACATTGCGATAAAAATGATAAGATTATAAAAAAACAGAAAGAAAAAGAAGATACAGTTTATAATAGACTGTTTAAAGGATTAAAAAACTTATATAATAAATTTGGAATAAAAAAAGAAGAACTGAAAAAAGGTAAAGAAGAATTATTTGATAGAGAAGAAATAATAAGAGAAAATAATTATGAAAAAGAAAAAGAAGTATTTAACAATGAAGAGATAAATTTTGATGAAAGATAAGAAATATTAAATTATTATAAAGGAAAGTAAAATGAGTGGTGAAGTTGTAGAGATAGATAATATTGATTTAGCAATATTAATAAATAAAGAACTAGAGAAAAAAGGAATAAAAAAAAGTGAGATTAATGAGATTTTGGGATTTAAAATGTTTAAAAAAGAAGAATTAGAACAAATAGAAGATCTTGAGATAATAAACACTAGGATAGAAGAAATAGAAGAATTAGAAAAATTACCAAACTTAAGAAATCTTAAGATATCTTCAGTAAACATGAGAACTATGAAAAAATATAATTTTATAACATCTGATGATAGGTATAGTTATGAATTAAAAAAATCAGGAATAAAGGATTTTTCAGTAATAGAGAAATTAGAAAAATTAGAATTTTTACAAATAGATAATGAAGAAAATTTAAGAAAAATTAATACAGAAAACCTAAAAAATCTAGTAAGCTTAAAATTAAGAGATAATCCAAATTTAAAAGAAGTAAGAGGACTGGATTTTAATGAAAAACTTTCAGAATTAAATTTAGAACATAATCGGAGAAGGTGATTTAAAATTAAAGGAATCTAATATAGTAGAAGCAATGGAAAATAAGGAACTTTGTATATTAAGATTAGATGTAGATCTATACCCTAAATTAAAACAAATGCAGCCTAGATTAGATAGTGTAATTAGGGAAAATATTATTAGTTGCAAGTGGACTGAAAATATAAGTGAGGTTGAAAAAAATGAGTATAATACAGTACAAGTAAGACTAATGGATGAGGACTGTAAAGAAATATTAGGAAATATAGTAAGACCTGAATATTCTGATATAGAAAAAACTATGGCAATATATACATATATAGTTCAAAATATTAAATATGATCATATTTTGTTTAAAAGAGAAAAAGAACTTATAGATAAAAGACAGAAGATAGGAAAAGCTGAAAGTAAAATATTAAATGGAAAACAATCATCATATAATGCATTTATGAAAGGAGAGGTTGTATGTGAAGGTTATACAAATATGATGCATTATATGCTTTCAAGTGTTGGAATAGAATCTAAAACAGCAATTTGTATAGGAGAAAGAGATAATAAAGAAGAAAGTTTTGTAGATAGGGGAGAAGATCATTCGGTTATAAGAGTTAAAACTGGTGAAGATTGGTATTATTATGATCCAACATGGGATGCAGGAAAAATGGAATTAAGGAATGTATTTAAAACAAAGAAAGAATTTGAAAAAAATCATACTTTTACTGTATTAGAAGAAAAAATAGAAAATCCAAAAGAAAAGGCATATACAGTTGATGAACTAAATGAAAGATTACGATATGTTTTAGAAGATAGAAAAAATATAGTTCTAGAAAAAAAGGAAAAAGAACAAAAAGAAAAAAAGGTTAATAAGTTGTATCAAAGATATGGTACTAAAGAAGAAGATTTAAAAAGAGAAGTAGATGAATTAAATAATATAGATGAAAGAGAAGTTGAAGAAAGAAATAAGCAAAAAGAGAGAGTAGATAGAGAAAGTGGGGAAAAAGATGCAAGAAGTTTTAATGAAAGAATATAATATTGATAAAAGAGCATATTCAGAATTATATGCAATATTACAAATGCTTGGAAAAGAATATATAGATAAAATACCAGAAAAGATATATAAAACTATAGAAAAGAGAAAAGATGACACATATAATCCAGTATATAATGATATGGAAGAAGTATTGGAAGGAAGAGTAAAAAGAAAAACAGTTTCAATGCTTGCATTACTTGATTATAATTATTTTAGTACAAGTGAAACAGATAGAATGTATATGAGATATATTTTAGAGGAAAATGAAAATAAGTATAAGAAAGATAAGAATGAATATGAAATAGTTGATATAGACGAAGAGCAAAAAAAAGTAGATGATGATATAGAAGAAACAGAACATATTAATAATAGTAATTATAATAATATTAATAAAAATGAGATTATAGAATATAAGGAAAGTGGAATAAAAAAGTTTTTTAATAATATAATATTAAAGATAAAAGAGATATTTAAGATAGGATAATGGAATAAAAAAGTATAGAGCCAAAATAATTAAAGGTAACATATTTATGAAGCAGGATAAGATTAAAATAGAAAATGGAAGATTAGCAATTATACTAAGAGAAATATTAGGAGAAAAAAATTTAATAAACGAAGATAAAGAATTTGATGAAGAATATAAGTATTTCTCAAAAGAAGAATTAGATAATATAACAGAATTAGATTTAAGATGGAAAAAAGTAGGAAATATAGAAGATATAGTTAAATTATCTAATTTAAAAAGATTAGTGATATTATCTGAAAAATTAAACATAGTACCAAAGATAGAAGGTGAAAGAGTAAAAAGAGAGAGACAAAAGTTAAAAGAATATATTGATAATAGAGTTACAGGAATAGAAGATTTTAGACCAATAGAAAATCTAAAAGAACTTGAAAGTTTAGAAATCTACAATGAAGAAAAATTAGCAAAGTTAGATACAAGTAAATTAATTAATTTGAAAATGTTAAAAGTAGATAATAATCCAAATTTAAATGAAATTTCAGGTCTTGATAAAAATTTGAATTTAGAGATTTTAAGGATAGAAAATGTAGGAACACGGAAATTTAGATTTAAGAGAATTTAATATCATTGAAAAAATGAAAAATTCAAACATGGGATATTTGGCATTAGATGTTGATATATATCCTAAATTAATTGAGAAATATCCAGAATTAACAAAGGAAGTTTCAATATATGAGAAAGAAAAAGGAGGAGTTTGTAGGTGGACAGAAAATAAAAGCGAATCAGGTAAAAATGAATTTGATACATATAATATGGAAAAGATGGATAGAAAATCAAAAGAAATATTAGAAAATATAATTGATCCTAAATATACAGATATAGAAAAAACTTTAGCAATATATAAACATATAAATGAAAAAGTATCTTTTGAGATGAAATTAATGAATTTAGAAAAAGAAATAAGAAGAGATGATAAAAAGTCAGAAATTCTTTTTAATGATAATAGAAGTAGAATTCAAATGTTAAACCAAAGATTGAACAGGAAACAATCCTCATATAATGCAATTATAAGTAATAGAGCAGTATGTGAAGGAATTGCTCATATGATGCATTATATGCTCACAAGTGTAGGAGTAGAATCAAAAGTAATTGGTTGTATTGGTAAAAATGTAGAAAATACAATGACACCATATAAGGAAAGACTAAATCATGCTGCAATAAAAGTTAAGAATGGGGAAAATTGGTATTATTATGATCCAACATGGGATTTAGGGAGTAAAAAATTAAAAAATATTTTTAAAACAAAAAAAGAATTCGGTAAAGATCATACATTAACTTTTAGAGAAGAAGAAGTCAAAGAACCAGAAATAAAGGAATATAGTAATAAAGAATTGAATCAAAAAATAAAAAAAGTAGTAAAAGATCAAAAAAATATGATTATAGGAAAAGAAGAAAGAATTACTAGAAATGATAATAAAATATTTAGAGGTTTGAAAAAATTATATAATAAGTTTGGTATAACGATAGAAGAGATAGAAGTAGAAAAAGAAAATATATCTGATATAGGATCAAATGATAAAGAAATGTTTTCAAAACAGCATCAAGATTTAAATAATCAGAAAAATAAAGAAAAAACTATAGAACGTGAAGAAATATAAATTTATATTAAGGTGCTTGCATGTATAATTATAATTCCATATGTAATATGGATGTATAGAAAATATGATAAAAACAGGAAAGATTTGGAGAAGAGATTTAGAAAAATTCTTAAGTCTTGGAAATAAAGATAAATATCTAAATATAATTCTATTTTTACTTTTACTTTAATTTTTGAATTAGATGAAGAATATTGTTTTAAAATGTTCTTCATTTTTTTATGTTATTATATATATAATAATGTAAAAATAAATTATATTTGATATAATTTGAAATATAATTGTATAGGAGATTTTATGGAAAAGGTTAGGCCATTTGTAAAATGGGCAGGAGGAAAAAATAAATTGATTCCACAAATGGAACAATATTATCCAAAAGAACTAAAAGAAAATAAAATAGATGTATATATAGAACCTTTTGTAGGTGGTGGAGCAATTCTTATAGACATATTAAAAAAATATAATATTAAAAAAGCATATGCTTTTGATATAAATAAAAATCTTATAAATTGCTATAATATTATAAAAGATAAAGTAGAGAGTTTAGTATTAGAGTTAAAAAAACTGGAAGAAGAATATTTAAAATTAGATGATGAAAATAGAAAAGAATATTATTATGATATAAGAAAAAAATACAATTCAATCAATATTGAAAATGAGAATGAAGCTTTAGAAAAGACAACATATTTTATATTTCTAAATAAAACATGTTTTAATGGACTATATAGAGAAAATAGAAGAGGACAATTTAATGTACCAATAGGAAAATATAAAAATCCTACTATATGTGATGAAGAAAATTTAATTGAATTATCAAAACTTATTAAAAATGTAACTTTCATAAATGGTGATTATAGGGAAAGTTATAAGTATATAGAAGAAAATACATTCATATATTTTGATCCACCATATAGGCCAATTAATAAAACATCATCTTTTACATCATATAGCAAAGAAGACTTTAATGATGAAAATCAAAAAAAACTTGGGGAATATTTTAGAAAAATCAATGATAATAATTCTAATGTAAAATTGATGTTATCAAATTCTAATCCAAAGAATAATAATGAAAAAGATGACTTTTTTGAACAAATATATAATGGATTTAAAATAAATGAGATAAAAGCAAATAGAATGATAAATTCTAACAAGGAAAAAAGAGGTAAAATTTTCGAATTATTAATTATAAATTATGAGGAATACTAATATGGAATATTTTAATGATGGAAGTTTTAAACTTATAAAAAATGATACAATAAAAGAATTAAAAAAGTTTAAAGACAAGTCTATTGATATGATTTTTGCAGATCCACCATATTTTTTGTCTAGTGGGGGAATAACATGTAATTCTGGCAAAATGGTTAGTGTAGATAAAGGAAAATGGGATTTAGCATGTGACTTAAAAGAAAAACACAAGTTTAATAATGAATGGATAGAAGAATGTTATAGAGTACTAAAAGATGATGGAACAATTTGGATTAGTGGAACATTCCATAATATCTACTCTATAGGTATGGCACTAGAAGAAAATAATTTCAAAATATTAAATAATATAATATGGGAAAAAACAAATCCAGCACCTAATATATCTTGCAAAACATTTACACACTCAACAGAAACAATAATTTGGGCAAAAAAGAATATAAATAAAGGAAAATATACTTTTAATTATTCATTGATGAGAGAAATTAATGATAACAAACAAATGAAGGATGTATGGAGAATGTCAACAACAAAACCATCGGAAAAAAAGCAAGGAAAACATCCAACACAAAAGCCATTAGAACTATTAAGTAGAATAATATTAGCATCAACAAATGAAGGAGATTTGATTTTAGACCCATTTTGTGGAAGTTCTACCACTGGTATAGCAGCAGTTAATTTAAAAAGGAAATATATTGGGATTGATAATGAAGAAGAATATCTAAAATTATCAATAAAAAGGTATGAAGAAATTAAGAAGGAGTAAAAATGGATAAAAGAAATTTTGAAGAATGGTTAGATACAATGATAGATAGTATTGCAAATTTTGAATACTATATAGATTTTGAGACTATATATAAAAATGCAGAAATATATAAAGTGGAATTAAATGTTCTAAATTCATTGATTGGAAGTAAAAATATAGAAAAAGAATTTGAAAGTATAATTGAAAGGTATCCTGAAGTATTAAAAACTATTCCGATTTTGTTAGCGGTTAGAAATTATGAAATATCTGTTTTAGATGAAAATGAAAGAAAATTTGATTATAATTTTAAGAACATGAATTATACTAAAGAAGAATATAGCAAATTTATGAGAAAAACAGGATTATTTGATTTATTAGAAAATCATCTAGTTAGCAATATATATGACTATGTTTTAGGGGTAGAATGTGGTTTGAATTCTAATGCAAGAAAAAATCGTGGTGGTATATTGATGGAAGAGTTAGTTGAAAAGTACCTTGAGAAAGCAGGATATATAAAGGATAAAAATTATTTTTCTGAAATGTATATAGAAGACATAGAAGAAAGATGGAAAGTAGATTTATCAAGTATTAGTGCAGATAGTAGTTCAACTAAAAGATTTGATTTTGTAGTTAAAACAAAAGAGTGTATATATGCAATTGAAACTAATTTTTATGCAGTTGGAGGTTCAAAATTAAATGAGGTAGCAAGAAGCTATAAGATGATTGCATTAGAATCGAAAGAAATAAATAAGTTTAAATTTATATGGATTACAGATGGAGAAGGTTGGAAGTCAGCAAAAAGAAATTTAAAAGAAACGTTTGATGTATTAGAAAATATATATAATATTACAGATATGAAAAATGGAATATTGGATAAAATATTTAAATAAGGAGAAGATTATGAAGATATATATAGGATCAGATCATGGAGGATTTGAACTTAAAAGAGAAATAATAGAATATGTAAATGGAATAAAAGAAAATGGAGTGGATATTGAAATAGAAGATATGGGAACATATTCAGAAGAAAGAACAGACTATCCAATTTATGCACAAAAAGTATGTGAAAAGGTTATAGGAGATAAAGGATCAAAAGGTATCCTTATATGTAAAAGTGGGCATGGGATGACATATACTGCAAATAAGTTTAAAGGAATTCGTGCAAGCATTGCATATAGTAGAGAAAGTCTTACAAATGGTATAGCAGATGATGATTTAAATATAGTATGTTTAGCATCAAATGATACAAAACTTGTAGATGCTATAGAATATATTGATGTAATGCTAAGTGTTAAATTTAAAGATTATGGAAAATATGTAGAACGAATAAAAATGGTTGAAGATTTAGAAAAATAGAAGGAATAACATGGGAAAAGAAAATAATAAAATGGTTGATGAAAAAAAAGAAATAATAAATAAAAAAGAATCAGATGAATTTGCAATAAAAAAAGTGGAAAGAAAGACAAATAAGTTATTCTTATTTGTATCATATACAATAATAGTAATATTAATTACCGTATTTATAAACAATCAGTTTTTTTTAAAAAGAATAGAAAAGAAAATGCTTGGAATAGAGATAGAAGAAACAGATAAAAAAGAATCAGGATCAATAACATCTGTAATATCAAGAAATTTAGAAGCAATAAGAGAAAAATTAAAAGAAGTATATAAGGGCGAAATAGACGATTCAAAATTGGCAGAATCTGCTATGAAAGGATATGTAGAAGGACTAGGTGATAAATATACAGAATACTACACTAAAGAAGAATGGCAAGGAATAAAAGAAGGAGTAAAGGGAAAATATGTAGGAATAGGTGTAGAGCTTGTTGATAAAGAAGGATCAACTGTTATAACAGGGATAATGAAAGGTACACCAGCAGAAGAAGCAGGGTTAAAAGAAGAAGATATAATTATAAAAGTAAATGATATTGATGTAAGAGAAAAGAAATTAGATGAAATAGTAAAAGAAATAAAAGGGAAAGAAGATACAGAAGTTTTAATAACTGTTATAAGAGATGGAAAAGAACTTACATTTAAGGTTATAAGAAAAGAAATAAAAGTAGATAGTACAATACATAAATTATTAGATAATGGTATAGGATATCTAGATCTTAAAAGTTTTTCAGAAGAATCAGATAAAGATATAGAAAAAGCAATAGAAGAAATGAAACAACAAGGAATGACAAAACTTATACTAGACTTAAGATATAATGGTCGGAGGAGATGTTAAAACAGCTCAAAGAATAGCAGACCTATTTTTAGATAAAGATAAAGAAATCTATTCTACAATAAATGCTAAAGATTATAAGAAAACAGTATATACTAAGAATGCAGTTAAATATAATTTTGATATTGTAATACTTACAAATAAATATTCAGCATCAGCGTCAGAATTATTAACACTTGCATTAAAAGAAAATAATAGGGTAAAAGCAGTAGTAGGAGAAACTACTTATGGAAAAGGTGTAATACAAGGAGTATATACAAGTAGTACAGGTGGAGCATTAAAAGTAACTACAGAAGAATATTTTGGACCAAATGGTGTTAAGTTAAATAAGATTGGGGTAGAACCTACAATAAAAGTAGAACAATCTAAAATTACAAAAAGAGAAATAATAGAAAAAAATAAAGATAAATCAGTAGAAGAAATACAAAAACTTTTAATACAAAATGACTTGCAATTACAAAAAGCCATAGAAGTTTTACAACAATAAAAAAATATAGTAAAATTAAATAGTAAGATTAATATATAATTATATAAGAAAAAGCAATAAAGAAAAGGAAAAAATATATGAATAATCAAGATATAGTAAAAGAAGAACTATCATATGAAGATGAATTAGATGGATTAATGAAAATAAGAAAAGAAAAATTAGAAGAATTACAAAAAGAAGGTAAAAATCCATTTGATATTACAAAATATGACAGAACAGATTATGCAAAAGAAATAATAGAAAACTTCAAAGAAGATGAAGAAAGAACTGTTAGTGTTGCAGGTAGAATAATGACAAAAAGAGTTATGGGAAAAGCATCTTTCTTCAATCTACAAGATGAAACAGGAAAAATACAAGTATATATATCATTAAATGATGTAAAAGATAAATATTTAGATTTCAAAAAATATGACTTAGGTGATATTGTAGGTGTTAAAGGATTTGTGTTTAAAACAAAAACAGGAGAGATATCTATACATGCAAAAGATATAGTACTTCTTACCAAAACATTAAGACCATTTCCAGATAAGTTTAAAGGACTTAAAGATGTTGATTTAAGATATAGACATAGAGAATTAGATTTAATAGTAAATCCAAAAGTAAAAGAAACATTTGTAAAAAGAATACAAATACTTCGGAGAAATAAAAAAATACTTAAATGAAAGAGGATATTTAGAAGTTGAAACACCAATACTTCATAAAGTTGCAGGTGGAGCAGCGGCAAGACCTTTTGAAACACATCATAATACACTTGATATGGATATGTATTTAAGAATTGCAAATGAATTATATTTAAAAAGATTAATTGTAGGTGGATTTCGGAAAAGTATATGAAATGGGAAGGATGTTTAGAAATGAAGGTATTTCTATAAAACATAATCCGGAGTTTACTAATATAGAATTATATTCAGCATATGAAGATTATTTTGATATGATGAATATAACAGAAGATTTAATAAGAACAGTTTGTCAAAAAGTAAATGGAACAACAGAAATAATATATGAAGACCAAAAAATAGACTTAAGCAAATTTAATAGAATAACAATGAATGATTCAATTAAAAATGTAACAGGAGTTGATTTTGAAAAAGTTGAAACATTAGAAGAAGCAATGAAGATTACAAAAGATTTTGAAATAGAACTTTCAGAAGCAGAAAAAACAATAGGAAATATAATGAATCTTGTGTTTGAAGAAAAAGTAGAAAAAACATTAATACAACCAACATTCATATATGACTATCCTATAGAAGTATCACCACTTACTAAAAAGAAAAAAGATAATCCTAAATTAACAGAAAGATTTGAACTTTTCATAGGTGGTAGAGAATATGGAAATGCATATTCAGAGCTTAATGATCCAATTGATCAATATGAAAGATTCTTAAAACAAATGGAAAATAGGGAAAAGGGTGATGATGAAGCAAATATGATGGATATAGAATTTATTCAAGCTTTAGAATATGGAATGCCACCTACAGGGGGACTTGGAATTGGTATAGATAGACTTATAATGCTTCTTACAAACTCAAGCTCTATAAGAGATGTACTATTATTCCCAACAATGAAGCCAAGAGAAGATTAAGTAAAAAATAAGTAGGAATAAGAAATTATGATAAATAATAATAAAAATAGCAAAACTAACAATAATAATAGAAATAATGATAAAAGATACAATATATATGTTGTATCATTTTCAGATAATGTAGAAAAAGAAAAGATTGATGAAATATTAAATGCAAAAGAAAGATTTGAAAAATATGGATTTAATGTTGATTTAGGTAAAAGTCTTTGTGATAATTCTAAGGAAAATATTTCATATGATTTAGAAAAAATAGAAAAAAATGGAAAAGATATTGATATAGTATTTTGTTCTAAAGGTGGAGATTCAGAAACAGAGAATATACAACATGTTAAGATGGAAAAATTAAAAGATAAGATAGTTATAGGGTTTAGTGATAATACTATAATATTAAATTTTATGTATATATATAATAACACTAAAAGTATACATTATATGAATTTTAAGGAATATGAAAAAGATGAGGATATATTAAAACTTAAGAAAATATTAGAAAATGATCTAAATGATGATAGTAAAAAAATAATTATTAATTATAATACTATAAGAAAAGGAAGATTAAAAGGAAATATTATTGGAGGAAATTTAACAATATTTTCAAGGATAATAACACATTTTAAAACCTTTAAAAATAGGATATTATTATTAGAAGATTTAGATATTGAAACAGATATGGAAAATGTAGAAAAAGCTTTAGATATATTAGAAAAATATAATGTTTTTGAAGAAATATCAGGTATAATAATTGGTAATTATGGATGTGAAAGAATAGAAAAACAAAAACCTTTTAGAGATGCAATATTAAAAAGAATAACTAGGAATATTCCTATAATAGAAAATAATATGATAGGACATGTTATGGATATGGATCATATTATAATAGGAAGAGAAATAGATGAAGAAGTGTAATAATTAATATATAGTAAAAAATAAATAATAAAGAGAGGAATATTAGATGGAAAAATTAAATGAAAAAGAAGAAAAAAAGTCAAAAGGAATATTTGAAAAGTTAAAAAATAAGAAAGTAACATGGGAAGATATACAAAAAGCATTTAACATAATGGATCATTTGGGAGAAGCAGCAAATAAGTTAGGAATAATGTTAAGAATGATACAAGCAGATTTTAAAGGAGAATTTCAAATACCTATTAATGATAAAATACAAATTGGTGCAGCAATATTATATGCAGTAATGACTTTAGATGGAATACCAGATATTTTACCAGTAATAGGATTTACAGATGATATAACTATAATTTCATTTGTATTTTACAAAATAACAACACTTGTAGACGAATATCAAAAATTTGAATTAGAAAAGACAGAAAAAGAGAAAAAAGCTCTAGATGAAACTGAGGTAAAAATATTAGAAGAAGGAAAAGATAATACAGAAAATAAATAGAAAATGAAAGTTTTAAGTATAATTGAACCATGGGCAACATTAATAAAAGAAAAGAAAAAATATATAGAAACAAGAACTTGGAAAACAAGTTATAGGGGTGAATTATATATTCATGTAAGTAAAAAGAAAATAAATATAAACGATGAACATATAAGAAAGTTAGTAGAGTTAATACCAAATGTAGAAATGGGATATGGTAAAATAATTTGTAAATGTAAGCTTGTAGATTGTAAATATATTGATGAAAATTTTAAGGAAGAAATATCTAAAAATAAGCAAGAATATTTATGTGGAGATTTTAATGTTGGAAGATATGCTTGGATTTTAGAAGATGTAGTTCCTTTAGAAAAGCCTATAGAAGCAAAAGGGCAATTAAATATTTGGGATTATGAAATTAGTTAGAAAGGAAAAACATGGATCTATTTTTAACAGAATTTATACAAATTATCAATGATAATTTGATAGATGGATATAAGAAAAAAAGTATATTTTTAATGTTCACGATAGAAGAAACAATAAGTGCTATGAAAGATGAAATAGTAAAAAAGAATATAATAGAAAATATTGATAAAATAAGTGGATTTGAGTTTGAGTTTAAAAGTATTGAAGATTATAAAATATTTGTATTTGAAGAATATTATAATAGGACAAATGTTGTTTTTAAGAGTTATTTCCATAAAGAAGATATATTAGATTGGGACATTAAAAAGTTTGATAAGGCATTAGTAAAAATAGAAAAAATAGTTGAAGATATTAATAAAAAGGCTATAATATGTACAAAAAATATAGGGATTTTTGATGTATCATTATATAGAATTATATTTTTTACAGAATATCTGTATAGGAATATATTATATAATTATATGTTTTTTGATGTTAGTAAAATACCATATAGTTATATACCAAACAATTTTAAAAAAGAAAAAAATAATATTCAGTCAATAGAAGGAATATTAAATGGTAGAAGTATATGTGAAGGTTATTCAAATATAGCAACTATTGTACTAAATAAACTTGGTGTTAAATGTAGTAAAGTTACAGCAAAGTTGGAAGATGGATCACATGCTTGGAATATAATTAGATACAATAATAATTGGTATAATATTGATTTTACAATGGTTATAGAAAGAAATGAATATTTTGAAAATGAAGGAATAAATTTTAATTTAGAATATTTTATGATAAGTGATGATAAAATAAATAAAAAATATGGTATATTAAATGAAGATAAGAAATATTTAGGAGAAGATATGTATTGCGATTATGATCTTGAGAAGGAAGATATAATTAATATATTAAAATCTTTAAAATTAAAATATACTAAAAAAGATAAAAAAAGATTAAGAAGAATAAAAGAAAAAATAAATAGATATATATCATATGATATAGAAGAAAGATTTAAAAAAGATTATTATCATATAGGGTTAGATGAATATTTGAACATTAGAGAAGAAAAAGGTAATTTTAATGAAAAAAAGATGGTATTACATCTAAAGGATGAAGATCTAAAGAAAATAATTGATAAGGATAATATAGTTGATTATATATATAATAATAGAAGTAAAATTGCATATATAATAGTAAGTATAAAAGATATAACAAATTATACAAAAGGGATATTTAATAAAATAATGAAAGGCAAAAAATATTTATCAGATTATATTTATTTAGATATAAAGAATAGAAGTGAAAATATAATATCTAAATTAGAAGAAAATATTAATTAATATTAATTGATATATATAAGAAAAATGTTATAAAATATAGCTGAAAGGAAGTTAAATGAAACAGATAGAAAAACATTTTGATATAAAAGAAAATATACCAATATCAAGAATAGCAGGATTTTCAGATGGGCTTATAGCAATAATTATAACATTGATGGTGTTAGAAATACCTATACCAGGAGAAATAAAAATGACAGAAATTATAGAATTTGCAAAAGCAATAATTATATATTTTGCAAGCTTTGTTGTTATAGGTACGCAATGGAATAGACATCACTTTTTATTAGAACAAACAGAAAAAGTACATAAAAGTTTTATATGGAAAAACTTATTATATCTATTCTCATTATCATTAATACCACTTTTCATGAAATGGCTTATAAAACATCCAAATGATTTTATACCAGCTTTTAGTTATTCATTGATATATATAATAACAGATTTTATATCAATACAACTTATAATAAGTGTGCTTAAAAATAAGAAGAAAAAGACAGAAAGAGAAGAAAGATTATTAACAGAAGATAGAAAGTTACTTACACAAATATTACCAATATTAGTATTTACATTATTATTTGTAGTAGAATATTATTTACCAAATCTTACAATAATATTTTTCATAATCTTTCCAGTAACAATGTCACTTATAAGAGCATTTAAAGACTAATAATTATTACTAATTATTATATAAAAGGAGGAATGTATGGCAGAATATTGGGATATATATGATAAAAACTTTGAAAAAATAAACAAAAGGGTTAAAAGAGGAGATAAGTTAGAAGATGATGAATATCATCTAGTTATTAATGCATGGATAGTAAATTCTAAGGGAGAATTTTTAATAACACAAAGAGTAGCAACAAAACCACACCCACTTATGTGGGAATGTACAGGAGGTTCAGCTATAGAAGGTGATAATCCTTTAGATGCATGTGTAAGGGAAATAAAAGAAGAAGTTGGACTTGATATAGATGTGAAAACAGCAAAACATATAGGAACAACTATTAGATATTACAAAAATTGTCCGGATATTTTAGATGTATGGTTATTTAAATCAGATGCAGATATATCAGAAATAATAATTCAAGAAGAAGAGGTTAATGATGTTATGTGGGCAGATAAGGAAAAAATCCTAGAATTACATTATGAAGGTAAGTTTGAAGCAAATGCATTTTTTGGAGATGTAATTAGTAATGCAAAGTTTTAAAAATTGACATGAGCCCATATATATGATACTATTACATAGGCAAGTAATTGCTCCTTGCTTATACTAAATATGTATGGTATAGGCTATTAATCCATAAGGAGGTAAAAAATGAGAAAATACGAAGGGATAGTTTTAATAAAGCCAACTTTAGAACCAGAAAAAGCTTTAGAAGTTTCAAACAAACTAGTTAAAGTTTTAGAAGATAATGGTGCAAAAGTTGTTTCACAAGAAAAGCTAGAAAAAACAGAAAAAATAGCTTTTGAAGTAAAAGGACATAATGCAGCATATTGGCAAATATTTAAATTTGAATCTGAACCTACTATTATAGCAGAATTCGAAAGAATATGTAGAATAGATGACAATGTTATAAGATACATGGTAGTTAAAGATGAAATTAAAAGAGTTAACAAAGTTAAAGAAAACAAAAAAGCTAAAAAAGAAACTAAAAATGTAGATACTCAAGAAGAAACACAAAAAGAAGAAAACTAATAGTATCTAAAGAAAGAAGGAAATATGAATAAAGCTATTTTAATGGGAAGACTTACAAAAGATCCAGAAGTTAGATATACACCAAACAATGTAGTATATACAACATTTACACTTGCTGTAAACAGGAGATTTGCAAGTAAAGACCAAAACATGCAACAAGCAGATTTTATAAACATTATAACATGGAATAAGACAGCAGAATTTGTAAGTATGTATTTTAAGAAAGGTGCACAAGTTGCAGTTGTTCGGAAGAATACAAACAAGAAATTATGATGATAAAGATGGTAAAAAAGTGTATGTTACAGAAGTAATAGGAGAAGAAGTATATTTTGCAGGAGGAACTGGAAATAGTTCAAATGCAGGAAGTACTGCAAACATGAATCAAGCTCCAGCACAACATTTTACATCAGAAGAAACAGTAGATTTTAATGATTTTAATGAAGATGAATTTAAAATTGAAACAGAAGATGATATAGAATTCTAAGTAGCTTTATATATAGAAAGGGGTTAAAAGTGGCAGAAAGAAGAACAAATAATAGAGTAAACCAAGAAGACGATAAAAACTCTAAATTTAAGAGAACTAAGAAAAAAGTTTGTCCATTTAGCAAAGATAAAGACCTTGTACTTGATTACAAAAATGCAGAACAATTACAAAGATTTATAACAGAAAAAGGTAAAATATTACCAAGAAGAGTAACAGGTGCATGTGCTAAAGCTCAAAGACAAATAACTAAAGCAGTTAAAAGAGCAAGACAAATAGGTGTATTACCATACACAATGGACTAGTAAAAAAGTTAGATAAAAGTATTAATTATATTTAAATATATAGTTAATACTTTTTCTTTTATTATTATACATTTTATGTTAAAATAGTAGATATTAAGGAATAAACTATTGGAGCTTTATGTGGAAAAAGAAAAAAAACAACTAGGAATAATAGAAAAATTAAGTAAAGGAATAACACTTGATAAGATATTACCATATAAGATATCAAGTATGAAAGTATATGCATTTGTAGGGCCATCTCGGAACAGGTAAAAGTTATAGGGCACAAAAGATTGCATATGATAATAATATAGAAACAATAATAGATGATGGACTTTTAATAAAAGGGAGTAGGGTTATAGAAGGAGTATCTGCAAAAACAGCGAAGACAAAGGTACAAACTGTAAAAGCAGCCCTTTTTTCTACAGAGAAAGAACAAGAAAGAATTAGAAACAGTATAAAAAAAGAGAGAGTAAAATCAATCTTAATACTTGGTACATCTGATGAAATGGTAAAAAGAATACAGGAAAATTTAAAACTTCCTAAAATAGAAAAAACAATATATATACAAGATGTTTCAACTAAAGAAGAAATGGAAGAAGCAGTTAGAATAAGAAGAACAGAAGGAAAACATATTGTTCCAGTTCCAACATTTGAAATAAAAAAAGATTTTTCAGGAATACTTTTAGATCCATTTAGAATACTTTCAAGAGGAAGAAAAAAGAATAAGAAAAACAAGAAAGAAAATGCAGGAGTAGAAAGATCTGTTATAAGGCCGGCATTTAGTTATTTTGGTAAATATACAATAAAAGACAAGGTTTTTAAAGATATTATAAGGCTTGTATGTGATAGAATAAAAGGTATTACAGAAATATCAACAATAAGAATAGATAAAGCACAAAATAGTAATGATATAGAAATATCAATGAATATGGAAATTGCATATGGATATAATATATCAGAAATGGCAGAAGAAATGAAAATACAATCTAAAAAAGAATTAGAATATATGACTTCTGTTAATATATCAATGGTAAATGTAAAAATTGTGAAAATAGAAGTAGATGAAGAAAAATTACAAGAAAAAGCTTTAAGATATGAAAAAGCAGTTAAAAATATGACAAAATTAGAAAAAAATAAGAGGAAATAGTATGATTATTGGAATTGATGGACCAGCAGGAACTGGTAAAACAACAATAGCAAAATTATTTGAAGAAAAATATAATATTAAATATATAAACACTGGAGCAATGTATAGAGCCTTGGCATATAAGTGTTTGAAAAATGGGATAGAAAAAGATGATGAAGAAAAAATATTAAAAATACTTAAAGATACAAAGATAGAATATGTGAAAAAAAGTGTGGATGGTAAGATATTAACAAGTATAATATTAGATGGAAAAGACATAACAGAGGAGATACACCGAGTCGATATCGCTCCTATAGCATCAGATATATCTAAAATAGTTAAGGTAAGAGAATATATGGTAGATCTTCAAAGAAAGATTGCAAATGAATATGTAAAAAATGGTGAAGATGTACTATTAGAAGGAAGAGATATTTGTACAGTAGTATTTCCAGATGCAGACTTAAAAATATATTTAGATGCAGATACTAAAGTAAGAGCGAAAAGAAGATTAGAAGAACTAAAACAAAGAGGGATTAGTCAAAATTTAACTTTAGAACAAATTATTGAAAGTATAGAAAAAAGAGATAAAACAGATAAGAATAAGACAGTTGGAGCATTAAAAAGAACGGAAAATCAAAAATATATTGATACAACAAATAGGAATATTGAAGATGTTATAGCTGAAATCTTAGAAGAAGTAGAAAGGATAAGAAAATGTTAGATAAGAAATATAAGCCGTTAGAAAAACAAGAATTTTGGAAACAATATTGGAAAGAAAACAAAATATATGATTTTGATAGAAAAAAAGTAATAGATGGAAAAGATACAAGACCTGTATATTCTGTAGATACACCACCACCAACAGTAAGTCGGAAACATACATATAGGACATATTTTCTCATATTCACAAACAGAAATGATAGCAAGATACAAAAGGTTAAAAGGATATAATGTGTTTTATCCATTTGGGTTTGATGATAATGGGCTTCCAAGTGAAAGATTAGTAGAAAAAGAAATAGGTAAAAAAGCACATGAAATAGGAAGAGAAGAATTTTCTAAAATGTGTTATGATACAACAAATAAATATGAAGAAGAATTTGAAAAATTATTCCAAACAATGGGAGTAAGTAGTTCATGGGAAAACAAGTATAAGACAGTAAGTCCAAATACAATAAGAATAAGTCAGTTATCATTTTTAGACTTAGTAGAAAAAGGACATGTATATCACAAAGAAGCACCATCACTTTGGTGTACAGAGTGTTTAACAGCAATAGCACAAGCAGAACTTGAAACAAAAAGAAAAACAACAACATTTAACTATATTAATTTTAAAACAGAAGATGGAGAAGTATTTACAATTGCAACAACAAGACCAGAGCTACTTCCAGCAATTGTTGCGGTATTTGTAAATCCAGAAGATAAGAAAAGACAACATCTTATAGGTAAAAATGCTGTTATACCTGGAATTAATGTTATAGTTCCAATTTTAGCAGATGAAAAAGTAGATATGGAAAAAGGTACAGGTGTTGTTATGTGCTGTACTTTTGGGGACCAAACAGATATTGAATGGTGGAGAAAATATAATCTACCACTTAAAAATATATTAACAAAAGATGGTAAAATTGTTGATAGTGTTCCTACATATGGAGGGATGTATTATGCAAAAGCAAGAAAGGCAATAATAGAAGACCTTCAAGCATTAGGTGTAGTAGAAAAAATAGAAGAATTAGAACATGAAGTACAAGTACATGAAAGATGTGGAAAAGAAGTTGAATATTCTGTTATGAAACAATGGTTTATAGATACAACTTCAAACAAAGATAAGTTTCTAGAAATGGGAGAAAAAATTAACTGGTATCCAAAACATATGAAATCAAGATATATTGAATGGGTAGAAAACATTATGTGGGATTGGTGTATATCAAGACAAAGATATTTTGGTGTTCCATTCCCAGTATGGTATGACAAAAAAACAGGACAGCCAATATTTGCAAGAAAAGAAGATTTACCAGTAAATCCACTTGTAGATATGCCACATGAAAGTATGATACCAGAAGGTTGCACAGAAATAGTACCAGAAGTTGATGTTATGGATACATGGGCAACATCTTCAATCACCCCACTTATAAACATGAACTATATGGGAGAAGAATCATTAGAAAAAACTTTAAGACCAATGAGTATAAGAACAAATGGTTCAGACATTATAAGAACATGGGATTTCTATACAATTGTTAAATCATATTATCACTTTAATGAAATTCCTTGGAAAGACTTAGTTGTAAGCCGGATTTGTTATGGCAAGCAAGGGAGAAAAGATAAGTAAGAGTAAGGGAAATAGTAAGGTAGAACCACGTGAACTTGTAAAAACACATTCTGCAGATAGTATAAGATATTGGGCAGGAACAGGTAGACTTGGTAATGATATAATATTCTCAGAAGAAACTTTAGCAAGAGGACAAAAACTTATAAACAAATTATGGAATGTATCTAAGTTTATCGAAATGCATATACATGACTATAATGAAAACAAGGAAAAATTTAGAGAAGAAGTAAAAGAATATAATGATTTAGAATATATAGATAAATGGATTTTAGCTAAATATGAAGAAATGGAAAAAGGATACTTAAAATATTTAGAAGAATATGAAATAGGTATTGCATTAAATCATTTAGAAAAATTCTTCTGGAATTTCTGTGATGACTATATAGAAATAGTAAAACACAGACTATATAGACCTGAAGAATTTGGAGAAAGAGCAAGATATTCAGGACAAAAAACAGTATATACATTACTTTTCAAACTAATACAAGCATTTTCAATATATCTACCATATGTAACAGAAGAAATATATCATGAAATATATATGAGTGATATGAACATACCTTCAATACATATAACAAGTATAGAAAATTTAAATATTGAAGATAAGAATAAGGAAACATATTTAAATATTGGTAATACAATAATGGAGATTATAAGTGAGTTAAGAGGAGAAAAAACAAATAACAATGTTTCTTTAAAAACTCCATTTAGTATTGTTGAAATAGATGTTAATAGTAACATTTTAGATGGTATAACAAAAGCTGAAAAAGACTTTAAAGCTACAGTTACTATAGAAAACTTAAAATTAAATGATAAGCAAACATCTTTAGAAAACAATTTCAATATATTAAAATCAGAACTAATAATAGAAGAAAAGTAAAAGTTACATAGCTTAAATGATTATTGATAAATTATATATTAATTTAAACTTAACCTTAAAATATAGGAGAAAATACGAATGATAAATAAAAATAGAGGTATAACATTAATAGCATTAGTTATAACAATAATAATAATGCTATTATTAGCAGCAGTTGCAATACAAATGTCATTTGGAGAAAATGGACTTATTGTAAAAGCAAATCAAGCAAAATTGGAACAAGAAAAATCAGGACTATTGGAACTATTAAAAATTGAATATTTGAATTTAAAGGCAAAGGCAATAAAAGATGAACAAACTGTTCCTGATGTAGAGGAAACATTATCTACTCCTAAATTTTTGGAAAGTTATAATATAATAGGGAGTAATATAGTAGATAAAAAAGGAAATGTTATAGAAAATAAAGAAGATGTTATAAAAAAATTAAAAAATGAATATACTAATTCAAGTGAAAAAGTAGTTGCAGGTGTTACTATAAAACCAGAAGATAAAGATAAAATGATAATAAAATTAATAGTTAAAGATAGAAAAGCAAATTTAAGGTTTTGTAGATATGTAGCAGAATCTTTTGGACCATTAAAGCCCTTAACAATTGATTTTGGAACAGGTGAAATTAGTGATCAAATTAATTTTTATTATGGAGAATTAAGAGAGTATGAAGTTGGAGAATATATTTTAAAAATGACTAATACATCATTTTTCAGTATAGAAGCTCCAGATAATATTGAATTAGAAATATTACAGTGGGGAATTATTGATAGAAATGAAGATCATTATGGTCCATATACAATAGAATTGCCTAAAGTGAAAAAGATATATGAGCCAGAACCAGATAATGTTCCTATAACATATTTAGCTGGTATATTTAAAGAAATTCCTAAAGACTTATTTAGTAAAAAAAAGAAATGTAAAGAAAGTAGTATTTTTTGGGGATGCAGGAATATAACTGAAATTCCAGAAAATTTATATGACAATTGTCTAGGCTTAGAAAGTATGGAAAGAGCATTTTTAGGATGTGATGGATTAAAACATATACCAACTAAGATAATTAATAAAGCGATATCACTTTCTAATAATAGTCAAGCATTTAAGTGGTGTATAAATGCAGATAATTACAATAGTTTACCTAGTTATTTAAAAGAATAATATATGATATTTAGACAAAAAGTACCTTTAATAAATTATAAAAGGTACTTTTATATATTAACCAGATTTTAACTATTTGATAAAATAATATAAATAATATAAAATGGAATTGAAATATTATAATAAAATTTACTAATATTTGTCGGTAAATTTTAAAGGAGAAAAAATATGAAAATTACATATATAACAGGAAATTGGGCAAAAGTTAAAAGTGCTAAGCAAATATTAGAACCATTAGGTATAGAAGTAGATAATGTAAAAATGGGTACTACTGAAATACAAGCAGATACAGTTGAAGAGGTTGCAATACATTCTGCAAAAGAAGCGAGTGAAAAATTAAAATGTTCAACACTAAAAAATGATACAGGACTTTTTATAGAAGAACTTCGGAGGATTTCCAGGACCATATACACACTATGTAGATGAAAGAATTCGGAGAAGACCGGAATATTAAAATTATTAGAAGGAAAAGAAAATAGAAAAGCAATGTTTATAGAAGCATATGCATATTGTGAATATGGAAAAGAACCTAAAGTATTTAAATCAATAACAAAGGGAACAATAGCTAATAAGAAATCAGGGAAATATGGTTGGAGTTGGGACTATATTTTTATACCAGATGGATATGAAATTCCAATGGGAAATTACCCTGATGAAGAAAGATTTGTGATGTGGAATAATGATGGATTAAAAGAACTTGCTAAATACCTAAAACAAAAAAATCAAAATTAGTTTAATAATTTTAAGAGATGAATGAGTGATTAAAAGTTACTCATTCATTTTAATATATACTGGTGAAAAAGCTTTAAGAAGATGATATAATTACTATGTAATATTAAATTTTATGAGGTGAAGAATGGAAAAATATTTCTTAATTAGAAACAGAAGAGTTGTTAAAGCAATATTTAATGATTCAAGAATAATGCTTGCAGACTTGGCATATGAATATATTGATGGAGAATGGGAAAAAATAAGTCCAAATGTTGTAAATGATAGATTAATGGGATATGATTCTACAGAAACAACAGGTTCTAAAATAGGTAATTCAGAAGTAATAGAAGAGATAAGAGAGATTCCTGCAGATAAGATTGATGAATATTTAAAATAGTTATAATAATTTATAGGAGGGACTTATGGAATTTAAAGTAGATGACAATATTGTGCTAAAAAGTTTTTCTGTAGATGATGCAGAAGAAAGATATGATATTATTGATAAAAATAGAGAGTTTTTGAAAAAATGGCTTGGATGGCTTGATTTTTATCATAGTAAACAAGATGTAATTGATTTTACACAGGTGTGTTTAAATAATGAGAAAAATAAGACATCATTACCATTAGCAATATATTATAATGGGAAATTTGCAGGAAGTATTGAACTTAAAGATTTAGATTTTAGAAATAAGAAAACAGAGATAGGTTACTGGCTTGCAAAAGAATTTACAGGAAAAGGAATTATGGTAAAAACTACAAAATTTATGATTGATTATGCATTTAAAGAATTAAACTTAAATAGGGTAAGTATCTTAACAGCTACAGAAAACTATGCAAGTCAAGCAATACTAGAAAAGTTAGGATTTACTAAAGAAGGAATGATTGAAGATAATGAATGTCTTTATGGTAAATTCTTAGATAACTATATTTATGGAATGACTAAACAAAAGTGGAATAATGTTAATAATTAATTTTATGATATATTGGTATATTATATATTAATTTTGATTGAGGAGAAAAATGATATATTTAGTTAGACATGGACAAACAGATTGGAATCTTGAAGGAAGATATCAAGGGAGAATAGATATTAAGTTAAATAGTAAAGGAAGAGAAAAAGCAAAAGAAATTAAAGAAAAGCTTAAAGAAATTAAGTTTGACAAAGTGTTTTCAAGTCCTTTAAAAAGAGCATTAGAAACAGCACAAATAATTACAGATGATGATATTGAAATTGATGAAAGATTAATAGAAAGATGTAATGGAGAGTTGGAAGGAAAGTTAAAATCTGAATGTGTAAATAAGGTTGATTTTACTGACGAAAATGATTCAAAATTGGGAATAGAGCCGTTATCTAAGTTTAGAGGAAGAATAGAAAATTTCTTATCTGAAGTAGAGAAAAAATATAATGGTAAAAATATCTTGATAGTAACACATGCAGGAGTAAGTATATATGTTAAATGTTATTTTGAAGGAGAACCTAAAGATGGAAATTATAGTAGGTATAAGCTGAAAAATTGTGAAGTTTATACATATAATGTGTAAAAAGCTAGATAAAAAATAAGTGGCAAGAAAGGAAAAGTTATATGCAAAATTTTAAATTGATAGCACATGCTTTAGTTAAGTTAAATGATAGATATTTATTAATAAAAAGAACAAAAATAAAAAGAGGAAAAGAAAATTCTTTACCAGAATATTGGGATATACCAGGAGGAATGGTAGAAGAAGGAGAAACACCAAGTGCTGCTGCTATTCGTGAAACAAAAGAAGAAGTTAATTTAGATATTGTAATTGGTCCAATATTACATGAAGATAGTAATTATGATGAATCTAAGGGGACTGTTTTTACTAGAATAGTTTATCAAGCAGAATTAAGAGATGGTCAAGATGAGAATAATATAATTTTACAAGAAGATGAACATTCTGAATATATATTAGTTAAAGATATTAGTAAAATAGATAAGGTAGTTGATTATTTATTTGATACTATTCAGCATGCTAATATTTATAATAGTGGGTTAAAATCTTTAGGACTTACAAATAAATAGAGGAGCTATGAGGGATATTTTTACTGAATTAATAGAAAAATCATGTTATATATTATATAATAGAAAATGAAAAAATATATATGGAGAAATATGAAAGTAGCAATAATAGGTGGAGGACCTGCCCGGAATAATGGCAGCAATATCGGCACTTAAGAATAATCATGAAGTTTGGTTATATGAAAAAAATCCTATTCTTTTAAAAAAGTTACTTATAACAGGTAAGGGAAGATGTAATATAACAAATGATATGGATATCCTTAAGTTTATAGACATGATTGAAAGTAATAAGAAGTTTATGTATAAGGCATTTACAAGTTTTACTAATAGGGATATTGTAAGTCTTTTAAATAGAAATGGTTTAGAAACAAAAGTAGAAAGAGGACGGAAGAATATTTCCTGTTACTGATAAGTCAAAAGATGTAGCAGAAGCAATTATTTCAGAATTAAATAAGTATGGGAATAAGCTTAAGTTAAACTTAAAAAATGCTGTGAAAGATATATCAGAAGAGGGTGGTAAAATATCTGTTTTAGATTCTAAAGGACATACAAATATTTTTGATAAGTGTATAATTGCAACAGGAGGAAAGAGTTATCCTCTAACAGGAAGTACTGGAGACCGGATATGAGTTTTCTAAAAAGCTTCGGACATAATGTTGTACCAATATTTGGAGGGCTTATACCTTTTAATATTTATGATGCAGACAGTATAAAAGAGGTACAAGGATTAACACTTAAAAATGTAAATGTTAGTTTAATAATAGAAAATGAAAAGGTATTAGAAGAATTTGGAGAGATACTATTTACACATTTTGGAATATCAGGACCTACAGTACTTAGAATATCAAGTAAGTTATATAATCTAGTATCTAAAAAGTACAAGATTAAGGGAGATGATTTAAAAAAGACAAGTAAGTTAAAAGATAAGTTAGATGAATTATTTAAAGAAAGAAAAATAGTTATTTCAATAGACTTAAAACCTGGACTTGATACTGAAAAAGTAAAAAGAAGAATTGAAAGAGATTTTGAGAGAAATATTAATAAAGAGATAAAATCTGTTATAAGGGGTCTGATGCCTGAAAGCTTTGGAGAAGTATTCTTACAAAAACTTGGTATAGACGAAACTAAAAAGATAAACAATATTACAAAAGAAGAAAGAAATATGATAATAACAGGGTTAAAAGATTTTAAAATAGAACTATTATCATATAGGGATATAAAAGAGGCGATAATAACACACCGGAGGAATTGATATAAAAGAAATTAATCCAAAAACAATGGAAAGTAAGATTGTTAAAAACATATATTTTGCAGGAGAGGTTATAGATGTAGATGCATTAACAGGAGGATTTAACCTTCAAATTGCATATTCTAGCCGGATATTTAGCAGGAATGCTAGAAGAAAAGTAAAATGAAAAATAAGTTTAAAATTATTAAAGGATGAAAGGTTAAAAGTATTAAAGTTAAATTTTTTTGACTTTCAAATTAAAGTAAAGAAAGAGGTAAATTATGAAAAAGAAATATATAATGGGAAATTGGAAAATGAATATGCTTCCAGATGAAGCGGCAAAATACATGGAAGGTATAAACAGATTAACAACAATGTTAAAAGGAAAAGAAGATGTAAGAAAGATAGTACTTTTTGTACCATCAGTAGATTACTATATTGCAAACTTAATGAAAGAAGAACAAATATATGTAGGACTTCAAAATATGTATTTTAAAGAAAAAGGAGCATATACAGGAGAAATATCATATAAGATGGTAAAAGCATTAAATGCAGAACATGTACTTGTAGGACATTCAGAAAGAAGAGAAATATTTAAAGAAGATGATAGTATAATAAATGAAAAGGTAAAAGCTGGATTAAATAATGGTATAAGAGTTGTGTTATGTGTTGGAGAAAGTGAAGAAACATATAATGAAGGAAAAACAAAAGAATTTGTAGAAAACCAAATAGTAAAAGCTTTAGAAGGTATTTCAAAAGAAAATATATCAAATGAAGAAGATTTAATAATAGCATATGAACCAATCTGGGCAATAGGAACAGGTAAAGTTTGTAGTAGTGATGATGCAGATAATATGTGCAAAGTTATAAGAGATAAGGTAAAAGAAATATTAGATATAGATGTTCCAGTATTATATGGTGGAAGTGTAAATGAACAAAATTCAAATGAAATATTATTAAAAGAAAATATTGATGGAGTATTAGTAGGAGGAGCAAGTTTAGATCCAGAAAAATTTGCTAAAATAATATATTCAGGACATAAATTAGGAGAATAGTATAAAAATTAGATGAGAAAAAAAGAAACTGACAAGGCTTTAGAAATAGCAAGTCAAATTCAAGAATTAATTTATTATATAATACCGGAAAAATGGAAGAATATAGAATTATATATAAGTATGCCAGATTCTAGAATAAGAAAAGGAGAATTATTCTTCTATTATTTACCAAATAGCATATTTAAAAGACAATATATAAATTGTTATGAAGTACCATATATGTTTAATATATCAGAAAAAGAATATTCAGATATAATGTCAAAACTATATAATAAGTTTATGATTTTAAAAGAAGAATTGAATAAAAATAATAGACAGGTAGAAGAAATATATGTACATATAACTAAAACAAATTATATGATGGAAATTGCAACAGATAATATAGTGTTAAAAAAGAAAGATATAAGAAGAAATATGCTTATGTTATATTCATCATATGAAAATCATATAATATGGAGATATTTAAATTTAAATATACTTCCAGATGAGAAAAAAGAAAAAGAAATAATAACTAGATATTTAAATTCAGAATATTATAATTTAGAAAAAGAAATTATAGAATTTGATATAATTGATGAAAACATTAAAAGTATAGTAGATTTTGAAAAAGTATTAACAGTAGAAGAAGCAATAGCAAGAAGTATTTATGAAAAAAAGATAAAAGAAAAGAAAAATAGTAAGCAAAATGAAAATAATATTGATGAACTATTTTTAAATGATGATAGTAAATTAAATAAAAAAAGAAAAATAGATGAAGATAATAATGAGAATAGTGATATTCTGAAGACAGAATTTGAGAATATTAAAGATGATATTGGAAAAAATAAAAAAAATATATTTAGTAAGATTATAGATAAATTGACTAATAATGAGGAAGACTTAGAATATAATGATAATGATAATTTAGATAGTATAGACTATATTACAGGAACAAATAAGGAAAAAGAAAAATTTATAAATATATCAAAACAAGATATGGATTTAGAAGAATATATATTAGAAAAAACAGATGATTTATGGAATGATAATATAGATGATTTAGAAGAAATAGATAAGAAAAAACATAAGAAAAAAGAAAAGGGATTGTTTGATTAATGGAAGGAATATTAATAACAGTAGCATTATTGTTACTAACGATTATTATAGGGATTGTATCATATATGATATATAATATTAAAATGGCAGGAATGGAAGTTAATGATTTTTGGGATTTTATAAAATCAGTTGAAAAATTAAAAAAATTGTATGCTTTTAGTAAGATATATGAAAATTTAGATATACAAGAACAGATAATATTTATAAAAGAAGCAGAACAAGTATTTTCAGCATTTGAAAAAGTACCAACAAAACTATGGGAAGATGAATATCAAAAATATATGAAGGTATTAAATAGATACCAAAAAGAAAAATTAAAACATTGGAAAATAACTCAAAATGATAAAGAGGTGAGATTTAACAGAGGTAGTATTAACATTAGAATAAATAAGATAATTGGAATACTTATTATACTTACAATATTTATACATATGATAAAAAATACAAATATTATATATACAATAAGTAGAATAAGGGAGATAATATAATGGAAGAAATTTTAAAAGACCGAAAAAAAGCATTAAAATATTTAATTATAATAATATTAATACTTATAGGAATAAGAGTATATTTTGGATATCAAAAAGAAGATTTTTTTATGGATGAAACATTTTCATATACATTAATGAATATGAAAGAAGGTGCAGGAATGATACAAACTGCACCAGAATATAATAATAAGTGGATAGATGGTAATACTTTAAAAAATATGCTTATTGTAAATGATGATGAAATATTAAGATATGATACAGTATATTATAATCAAACACAAGATGTACATCCACCACTATATTATTTTCTGCTTCATACAGCAAGTGCATTAAGTTTTGGTAATTTTACTAAATGGACTGGAATTATTTTAAATATAATTATATTTGTAGGAATATGTGCAGTATTATATATAATAGGTAAGAAAATATTTAAATCAACAATATGGGCACTTGTATTAGTAGCAATATACGGAGTATCTACAGGAGGAATATTTAGTACAATATTTATACGTATGTATGAACTTTTAATATTATTTGTATTATTATATTTAAATAAGGTTATAGATATATTAAAGAAAAATATTATAGAAGATAAAAGTATTAGCAAGAAAGATATAGTAGAACTTATTATTATATTTGTACTTGGAATGTTTACACATTATCATTTTATAATAATATCTGTTATAATATCAGCAATATATTTTGTGATAATGTTATGTAGTAAAGTAAAATTATCAAGAATAGTTACATATGTATTAACAAATATCTCAGGACTTTTAATATATAGTTTACTATATCCAAGTTTTTATAATCATATGTTTGGAACACATAGAGGTACTGAAAGTACAGGTAACTTATTAAACTTAAATGATTATGCAGAAAGATTAAAAAATACAGTAGAAATGTTTAATACAAATATTTTTGCAGATCTTCGGAAAGATATTAATTCCTATAATCATACTTTTTATAGCACTTTCTATTGTAAAAAAGATTTTAGAAGATGGATTAAAAGATAAAAATAAAAATAAAGATGAGATAATAAATAAGGATAAGGAAAATATAAAACAAAATAATAAAGGATTAACACCATATATAATTATAATATTAACAATAAGTATAATTATATATTCACTTTTAATGTCTAAAATAATGGCATTTATGAGTATAAGATATTATCTTCTTATTTTACCTAGTATAATGATAATACTTACATATATTTTGAAATATATATTAGAAACATTAATAAAAAAAGAGGTTTTAAGGATATCAATAATTATATTATTAGTTTTAGGATATATGATGATATCATTATCAGTAGCAGAAAAAAATGAATTCCTATATAAGGGAAGTAATAAGATGTATAAGGAAATAGAAAATACAAATGTAAAAGATATAATATATTATTATAAATATTTTTATGAAGTGAATAATGATCTTCCAAGATATATAAATTTTAATATATATTATTCAGAAATAGACAAAATAGATGATGAAAATAATTCAAGCATAGAAGAAATAAAGAAAAGAGATAAGATAAATATATATATACATAATAATGAAAAAGATAATATAGATAAAATTTTACAAAAATTAAATAATAATTATAAGATCATAAAACAAACAGATAATTTTTATGGTAAGGTATATACCATTTCAAAATAATTTGAAAAATAACAAAAAACATGCTAAAATAAATATGAGATTATTGTATTTAGTAAAAGGAGCAAATAATGGAAATATTAATTATTTTAGCTGTAATAGCATTAATTATATTAATAGCAAGTATAAAAATAGTAAACCAAGCAGAAGTATATGTAATAGAAAGACTTGGTAAATTTAGTAGAGTAGCAAGACCAGGACTTACAATTATAATACCAATAATTGATAAAGTAAGAGCTGTAGTATCATTAAAAAAACAAATAATGGATATAAAACCACAAGAGGTTATAACAGTAGACAATGTATCTATAGCTATAGATACAGTTGTTTTTTATCAAATAGTAGATCCTGTAATGGCAATATATGAAATAGAATCATTATCTTTAGGAATAGAAAATCTAGCAGTTTCAGCAATGAGAGATGTTATAGGTAAGATGGAACTTGATGAAACATTTAGTTCAAGAGATAAAATAAATGCTAAATTAAGAAAAGCATTAGATGAAGCAACTATTCCATGGGGATGTAATGTAGAAAAAGTAGAAATAAAAGAAATAAAGATTCCAAGAGATATACAAGAATCAATGGAAAAACAAATGAATGCAGAAAGAAATAAAAGAGCTGCACTTCTTGAAGCAGAAGGGGAAAGACAATCTGCAATAACACTTGCAGAAGGTAGAAAACAAGCTAAGATTTTAGAAGCAGAAGCAGATAAAGAAGCACAAATAAGAAGAGCTTTAGGGGAAGCAGAAGCTATAAAACAAATATCAGAAGCAGAAGCTAAAAAAATAGAAATGGTATATAATGCCATAAAATCAGCAAGTCCAGATGATAAATTAGTACAATTAAAAGCATTAGAAACATTAAATGAAGTAGCAAAAGGTGATGCAAATAAGATATTTATACCATTTGAAGCAACATCAGCACTTCGGAACTTTAGGTGCACTTACAGATGTATTAAAAGATAGACAAAAAAATAAGAAAAATAAAGAATATATAGAAGATAATATTGATAATATTAGAAAAAATAATAATGGAAATAATTCTAATAGTAATAAAAATTCAAATAAATAATTTTAATATTATTAGTTATTAAAGATAAGTTTAAAATATAATTCAAACATAACTAAAGGCGGTATAGATGGTAAAAGATAAAAAAGAAAAGAATACAAATGATGAAATAGTAGCTGTAAAGAGAAAGAAAACAGCAAAAGAGGCAGTAGAAGAACTAAACAGAAGAGAACAAGGAATAGAAGAAGATGATGCATCTGAAAACACAGTAAAAAATATATTAAATAAGGTTAAACAAAAAGGCGGAACAATAACATATGGAGAATTAGCAGCAGAACTTCGGAGATGTTAATCCAGATGATATTGAAGATATATTAAATAAGTTTGAAGATGTTGGTATTGATTTACTTAAACAAGATGATGATATATCAGAAGAATTTATGGATCTTGATAATATTGAGGAAATTGAAATAGATGATGCAAAATATGCAAGTATTTTAGATGAAATAAGTGTAAATGATCCTGTTAAATTATATTTAAGAGAAATAGGTAAAATTCCACTACTTACTGCAGAAGAAGAAATGGAATGTGCAACAAAAGCATTAGAAGGTGATGAAGAGGCAGCAAAAAGATTAGTAGAAGCAAATTTAAGACTTGTTGTATCAATAGCTAAAAAATATGTAGGAAGAGGAATGTTATTTTTAGACTTAATTCAAGAAGGTAATATGGGACTTATAAAAGCAGTAGAAAAATTTGATGTAACAAAAGGTTATAAGTTTAGTACATATGCAACATGGTGGATAAGACAAGCAATAACAAGATCAATAGCAGATCAAGCAAGAACTATAAGAATACCTGTACATATGGTAGAAACAATCAATAAGCTTGTAAGAACACAAAGACATTTACTTCAACAATTAGGAAGAGAAGCAACAACAGAAGAACTTGCAGAAGAACTTCGGATTTACAGTAGAAAAAGTAATTGAAATTCAAAGAATATCAGTAGATCCAGTATCATTAGAAACTCCAGTAGGTGATGAAGAAGATACACATTTAGGTGATTTCTTACCAGATGAAGAAACTCCAGCACCACATGAATCAGCATCATACTTATTATTAAAAGAACAATTAGAAGATGTAATGAAAAACTTAACTGAGAGGGAAGCTATGGTACTGAAGTTAAGATTTGGACTTGATAATGGTAAACGGAAGAACATTAGAAGAAGTAGGAAAAGTATTTAATGTAACAAGGGAAAGAATAAGACAAATTGAAGCAAAAGCATTAAAAAAATTAGGAGTACCAAAGTTAAAAGAAAAGTTACAAGAATATATGAATTAAGAGGAAAATAAAATGGAAAACAACAATATAAGTTCTAACGGTGGAATACTGAATAAGAACGTAATGGAATTTTTTGAAAAAGTTTTTATAAAAAGTGATGTTTATAATGAAAATATATCTGAAGAAGATAGGAAAATTTTGGATAAGGGGAAAGAGAATTTAAAAAAGATAGAAAATACTTTTTATCCTATACCTAAAGTGAATGGTAAAAATGGAAAAAATGATCGGAAATGGTAAGAGACCATTAAGTCTAAAAGATAGGGTCGATGATTATACTTTAGGGCTTGAAGATAAGAAAGAAAAGAGAAAAGAAAAAGAAGAACAAGAAAGCCATTGGAGAAATATAAACATGGCAAGAGAAGAAAGATAAAAAAATAACTCTTAATTTTAAGAGTCAAAGGTATAGGGATACTTTTGACTCTTTTTTTAAAGTATTTTAAAAAAAGTGATTGACAAAGATAAAAGATCAGAGTATAATGCTATCACTTTAATAAGTGTACATATTCTTATTAAAGTATTTGGAGCTTAAAAGAAAGGAGGAAATAAAATACGAAAATTAATATATATCATTATTACAATAATTATACTATACTTAAGTTATAATTATATTCTAAATAATTTTAAAATTTTTAATTTAATTCAAAATAAAAGTTATTCATATAATTTAAATCATAGTAATCAAAAAAATAACACTAACAATAATAAGATAGAAAAATACCCCATAAAACTATATTTAAAGACATTTCGGAAGAGATTATAATATTGCTAGTACTAATATAAAAATTCCCCAATTTAATAAAAATTTTTCAAATTCCCCACATATAAAGAAAGATAAAATAAGTATATGCAATATTATTACAGTTTTAAATTCGTCAAATATAATTAATAATATAAAAGAAAGTATAATGAGTGTATATAATAATATTTTAAATGATGAGGTTTTAAAAACTCCTTGGTTTATATATATTGATGAGAAGAAAGAATTTCATAAAATATATGAAGGGACAGCTCCAGAAATATTAAATAATGGATGTGGACATTTTGAAGAAACATCCATAGAGAAAGGAAATATTGCTTTAGCAGGACATAATAGAGGATATAATTCAAATCCGTTTAGATCATTAAAAGATTTAACAATAGGTTCTAAAGTATATTATAGGGTGAAAAACAAGCTATATGAATATCAAGTAATTGAAAAAGAAAAAATAAAAGAAACTGATTTTTCAAAAATTGATAGAAAAGATCGCATTTTAACACTTATTACTTGCATAGAAAATGAAAAAGAATATAGACTATGTGTTACTGCTAAAGAAATATTTTAAATTTAAATTATTAAAATAGAATTATAATTAAAAATTAAGTAGGAGATAGATAATGAATTATAAGAATAATGAAAAGATAGGTCATAAGAATATAAAATTTTTAAGATATACTAAATATATAGTTATTTTGGCAATTATATTTTTACGGAATATTAAAAATAAGAACAAATGCAGATACAATAAAAACAAATGTTGAAGTAAAATATACTGCACCAATATTGATGAAATTTGGTAATATAAGGATAGATACCCCTATTGCAAAGGTAAATATTAATGGAAAAGAATATCCAGCATATTGTTTAGATGCTAAAAAAATAGGAGCAGGAGAAAAAATAAATAAATATGATTTGGATATAAATAAACAGATAGATAATAATCTTGTATATAGTATGATTATAAATGGTTATCCATATAAAAGTTTAGAAGAACTTCGGTGCAAAAACAGAAGCAGAAGCTTTTACAGCAACAAAACAAGCAGTATATACAGCAATATATGGAAGAAATACAGATGAATATTCACCAATAGACACAGAAGAAGGGAAGAGAACATATGATGTATATAAGAAGATTGTTGAAAATGGTAGAAGATCAGAAACTAGATTTATGGAAGGTACATTAAAAATTAGAGAACTATCAGATTGGATATTAACAGGAAAAGATAAAGAGAAAATTAGAAAAAAGATTAAGGTAGAATCTAATAAAAAAGGAAATGTTAGTATAAAACTTGAAAGTAAATTAAAAGATATTAAAATAATAGGCCTTGATAATAAAGAAAAGAAAGAATTAAAAGCAAATGAAGAAGTATTTATTGAGATAGAAATAAAAAATATAAAAGAAGATGGAAAAGTATTATTAAAATTAGAAGCAGAGTTAGAAACAAATCCTATATATTTAGGAGAGCCTGGAAATACAATAAATCAACCATACGCAGTATCTGGTATTAAAGTAAAAGGAAAAACAAGAGCAGAAAAGGAATTTTATTATAAGAAAAATGAAACAAAAATAACACTTAAAAAGATTGATGGTAAAACTAAAGAAGGATTAGAAAATGTAGAATTTGAACTTCTTGACAAGAATAAAAAAATGCTAAGAAAAGTTAAAACAGGAAAAGATGGTATTATAACAATAAAAGATATATTAGAAGGAAAATATTATTTAAAAGAAGTAAAAGAAAAAGAAGGATATGTTTTAGATAATAGACTTATAGAATTAGAAATAAAATATCAAGAAAATTTAGAAGTAGAAATATCAAATAATAAGATAGAAGTAAAAACACAACCTAAAAAAGTAGAAATAAAAAGTAAAAAAAGAGAAGAGAGAATACTACCAAGAACAGGATATTAATAAAAAATACTATTATTAACTAATTGTTAATAATAGTATATACTTAGAATTCTTTACTAAAGCTATCTTTAACAAATTCTTTAAGCTTATTAAAAGCAGATATAAGAGAATTCTTATAACGAATAATTGTAGCAAGTAAAGAATTATCAAATGGATCAAGTTCTGAATTATTAGTTACAGCAAGATAATTTGCAGTTCTAGCTTTTTCATTTTCAACTTCTAATGAAAGTAGATTTTGATTTGCAAGCTTTCTTAAAGTAGACAATGTATTTTCTTTAGTATAATATTTAGAAGTTGCTGTAGAAAGATCTGTATTATATTCAATATTCATATCTAATGAAACATCATTTATTTCTTCAGTATTTTCATCAATTGAATCTATTAAATTTTGTATTAATTGAACTTGAGACTCTTTAAATAATTTAGCATATGGTTTTGCAGCATGGAAATAAAGAGTTGATGAAGTAAGATCAGTTTTCCTTATAGGTTCTTCTATAATATCAGAATTTTCAAAATTAAATTCATTAGTTATAATATTTGTATCTGTTTTAGGTTCTAATATTTCACTACTTACAAAAGCATCATTTGCTTCAAGTCTAGAATCAAGATTATTCATAAAAATTTTATCATAGTTAGAATCTAATGTATCATTAAGTTCAGCCTCAAAATTAAAAACATTATTTTCAATACTTCTTTCAATTTCAGACTTTCTTCTTTCTTCAAGTTCATCAGCAAAAGTTTTAAAATTAGAAGAAAGTATAACTCTTCCTTTATCATCTAAAGTAAACTGATTAGGCATTTCTTGATTTTGTATAAAATTTTGATTTAGATTATATTCTAATAGAAAGTCTGTATTAAAGAAAGGAGTTTCTAAAGGAGATTCTGTATCTTCAACAAATAGTGTTGGAGGACAAACATTGTATGAATAATTTTGATTAAAATTATTATCCCAATTATTTACTTCATTTCTAAATGCAAATTCTATGTTTTCAGCATCTGCAGGAATTGATATTGTTGCTACAAATCCTTCTACAGTACGTTTCATAGGAACTTCATTTGTGTTAGTCCAATTGTTTAATCCATAGTGAACAAAGACTTTTTTTGAATCTTTTAAATATCCACTGTATGTTAATGTTATATTATCATTTGCAATTATCTCTTTTTTATCTATATTTATTGCATTCATAAAATTACTCCAATCCTTTATCATATATACAATTATTATACTATTAAAAAAACAAGATATACATTAAAAGAATGTTAAATTTTAAGTTTTTTTGTTACAGTTTTGTAATATAACAACAACTATTACAATGATTAAAATTTGATTTTTTTCTATAAGTGGTATAATAATTATATATTTATGATCTAAAATATGAGTTATATGATATAAGGTAAAATACTTGAAGTTATTTTATTTATGTTATATATTTTAATTGTTAAACAATGGGTGATAATAGATTACTTAAATGATATTTAAATAATATGGAATAAACATTGGAATAATATTAGTATTAGTACTTAAGAAAAATTATAATAATATATTATTATAGTAAAAAATATAGTAAGAAAAAGATAAATGAATAAGGAGAAATAATGGCAAAAGAAAAGAAAAAGAAGAAAGATATAGTAGTATTAGATAAAGCAGATATAGAAGGAAGAAAAAAAGCATTACAAAAAGCAATGCTTGATATTGAAGAAGCATATGGTAAAGGATCTATAATGAGACTTGGAGAATATAAGACAGAAGATATAGAAGTAATACCAACAGGAGCATTAGCACTAGATGTTGCATTAGGTGTAGGAGGTATACCACGCCGGAAGAATTATAGAAATATATGGACCAGAAAGCTCAGGTAAAACTACACTTACTCTTCATATTGTTGCAGAAGTACAAAAAATGGGAGGAGAAGCAGCATTTATAGATGCAGAACATGCACTTGATCCAGTATATGCTAAAAAATTAGGTGTTGATATTGAAAGATTAATAGTTTCACAACCAGATAATGGAGAAGAAGCATTAGAAATAACAGAAAAACTTATAAGAAGTTCAGCAGTAGATTTAGTAGTAGTAGACTCTGTTGCAGCATTAGTACCAAAAGCAGAAATTGAAGGAAATATGGGAGATAGTCATATGGCACTTCAAGCAAGACTTATGAGCCAAGCTTTGAGAAAAATAGCAGGACAAATGAATAAGACCAATACAACTGTTATATTTATAAACCAAATAAGAGAAAAAGTTGGAGTTCTTTATGGTTCACCAGAAGTTACACCAGGAGGAAGAGCACTTAAATTTTATTCATCTGTAAGAATAGATATAAGAAAAGCTGATAAAATTTTAGAAAGTGGTGTAATGGTTGGTAATAAGACTAAGGTAAAAATAGTTAAAAATAAAGTTGCAGCACCATTTAAAGAAGTTATGCTTACAATGAGATATGGTAAAGGTCTTGATACAGAAGGAGATATTATAAATCTTGCAATAGATTTTGGTGTTGTAGAAAAAGCAGGATCATGGTTTAGCTATAATGGTGAAAGAATAGGACAAGGTAGAGATAAAGTAAGAGAATATATGGAAGCAAATCCAGATAAGAAAGAAGAAATAGAAGAAAAAGTTAAACAAATGGCAAGAGAAAATACATCATATGGAATGATGGAAGATGATGACGATGATACAGGAGTAGTAGAAACAGAAGAATAATTGTATTTTAAATATTATATTTTATGTGTTAGAATGTTATATAAATGTTCTAACACATATTTTTATGATAGTATATATGTGATATTATTAATATTTAAAGATAAAAAGAGAAAAAGAATAAAATAAAAAATAATTATTAAAATAGAAATAATTATAAAACATTATATTAGGAAGAAAGAGCATGATAGATTGGAAAGAAGAAGAAAGGTTTGATAAATATAAGACAAGAGTTTTTAAATATGTATTATATAAACCAAGGACAGAAAAAGAAGTATATTATAAGTTTAAGAATTTTGAAGATTCAGACATATATTTAAAAAAGGTTATAGAACTTTTAAAAGAACTAAAATATATAGATGATAAGAGATATGCAGAAATGTATATAGAAGATAGTATTAATATAAAAAGATTATCAAGGTTTGAAATAAGAAATAAACTTAGAGAAAAAGGAATTAATAATCAAGATATATATGATGCGATAGAAAAATATAGTGATGAACTTAGAAGTAAAGAAATAGATAATGTAATTCAAATTTTAAAAAAGAAAGAATATGTATATTTAGAAGAGGATAAAAAAAGAAAAGTAGAAAATTACTTATATAGAAAAGGATATGTACATGAAAGTATTTCTCTAGGAAAAGAAGAGGTAAATTATTTACATGAAAAAGGTGATATATAATGAAAGAAAATATTAACAGCAATAATAAGTATGAAAAATATATAGATAAATATAATAAAGAAAAGAAAAAAACAGATATATCAAAATATAATATAAAAATAGAAGATTTTGAAGGACCATTAGACTTATTATGTTTTTTAGTAAAGAAAAATAAGATGGAAATAGACAATGTTAATATATATAAGATAATAGAAGATTATTTAAATTATATATATATATTAGAAACATTAAATTTAGAAATAGCAACAGAGTTTATAACAATGGCATCAATGCTAATATATATAAAATCAAAAAAAATTCTTCCCAATATTAATAAAGAAGAAGATGAAGAATTAAGTGAAGAGGCATTAAAAGAAAAATTGATAATATATAAGAAATATAAAGAAGTAAGTAAAATTTTGGGAGAAAGATATGAAAAATATAATTATAGGATAAATAAAAAAAGAGAAGAATTAAAATTAGGGAAAAAAGAATTTGAAGGTATATATACACCATATACATTAACAAGAAGCTATAAACTTCAAATAATTAAATATGATATGAAAGAAAATATAAATAAAGATAATATAGAAAAATTAGTAATAAAAGAAAAAGTAAGTGTTAAAGATAAAATAAAAGAAATGGTTACATTTTTAACTAAAATTCCAAAATTCATATTTAATAAGGTATTTTTAAATAAGGGAAAAAGTAAAGATGAGGTAATATCTGCATTTTTAGGAATACTTGAAATGGCAAAGAAAAATGAAATAAATATAAGTCAAGAAAAAATATTTAGTGATATTTTAGTAGAAAAAAATAATAAAAATAATATATAATAATAGATATAAAAAAAATATAAATATGTTATAATATATATGTATAATATATTTATATATATTGATAATAGATAAAATAGGAGATAAATATGAAAGATAAAGCAATGAATTTTTTTAAAAGTTTAACTTCAAAACAAATTATATTAGGCATAGCACTTGCTGTTCTAATAATATATGTAATAAGATTAAACTCATTAAAAAATATATTAATAATAATACCAGCATTATTAATTGCAATAACAGTACATGAATTTGGACATGCTTTTATGGCAAGAAAATATGGTGATGAAACATCAAAAGGAAGAATTACATTAAATCCTTTTAAACATATAGATTTGATAGGATTATTATCATTATTTGTATGTGGAATAGGTTGGGGAAAACCAGTAGAAATAGATCCCAATAATTTTAAAAAGAACAAAATACCAGTAGATAGAATTGAAGCAATAGTATCATTAGCAGGACCTAGTGCCAATTTTATAACTGCAATATTACTTGCAATAATTTTAAAATTATTTATTGTATTAGGAATAATAGGTCTTACAACAAATTACTTATTATTTCAAATAATATCACAAGCAATAATAATCAATATAGGAATGGCAGTATTTAATTTAATACCAATACCACCACTTGATGGTTATAAGATAGTTAAACCATATATAGGACAAGATTTAGTAAATAAGGTTTCAGAAAATGAAACAATTATAACAACAACATTTATAATAATTATACTAATATCTAATGGGTCATTTATGACTGGAATTGTATATAATATATATGCATTAATAACTAAATTAGTATTATTATAATAAAAAGATATAGAATTTAAATTAATATATTAAGTTAATAAATAAAGTAGGATATTTTCCTACTTTATTATATTTTTCGATGATTCACATAAAAAGTTGCAATTTGACTTTTTTATAATAAAAGAGTATAATATACATGTATAAATGTGAAGGAGAAAAGAATAGATGATCTCAAAAAAAGATATTGATGAACTTCCAAGAAATAATAAAGGATTAGATATGTTTGGAGGAGCAGAAAAATTAACAAAACAGTATAAAGAAGTAGAAAAAGAAAAGAATAAAACAATAATATGCAAAGATATAGAATTAGAAAGATAATAATATGTTATTTTAAATTATTATAAGTCTTAATATTATAAAATTATTATAAATATATTACAAAAATAATAAAAAAAGCAATAAATATAGTTTTTACATGTTAGAAGAATAATAATATAATATATAATTTAAGATAATATTAATAAAAAGGAAGAGGTAATATGAAAAAAATAAAATTAATAGTAGCAACAACAATTATAACAATAATGATGTTAACATATACAATTAATGTATTTGCTGCAGTTACAGCAGGACTTACTATAACACCTAAGAAAAATGTAGTAGCACCAGGAGAAGAATTTACTGTAGAAGTAAAAGCAGAATCTATTGATGCAGGAAATAATGGATTATCAAAGGTAGAAGCTACATTAGCATATGATGATAAACTATTAAATACTATAATGGAATCACAAATAGAAGGTATGTCTGGATGGAAAGTTAAATATGATACATTTTCAAAAAAAATAACAGCAGAATCAGCAGTTGGTATTAAAACAAATGGATCAATTTTCCAAATATCTATAAAAGCTAAACCAAATACAGCTACTGGTACAAATACATCTGGAAGTACTAGTAATTTAAGTGGTGGATCAGTATCACTTGGTGGAACATCAAATTTATCAGGAACAGGAACTGGAACTGGTACAACAGGACAACAAACAAATATTGAACTTAAATCAATTAAATTAACAGGTGGACTAGATACAGGTACAGCAAATGATATATCAACAACTATAACTATAGGTGGAGATACAGCACAAGCATCACAACAACCATCAGGGCAAACACCAGTACCATCAGTCCCAACACCAACAACACCAAAACCAACACCATCAGTAACACAAACACCAAAAACAGTTGTTGAACAACCAACAAAAAATCCTAAAGCAGGTATAGAAGATGCACCAATAATGCTTATGGTAGCACTTGCTATAGTAGGTACAATATCTTTTATACTACTTAAAAAAGCAAAATAACAAAGAATAATACTAGAAAAAAGATAGAAAGATATAGCTAAAAATAATGCTATATCTTTTTATTTAATCAAAAATAAGTCTAAAGAGTATACATAAACAATAAAATAGGGTATAATATACTTATCACAACAGGGAATACATATGATAATATTTTATAATATGGAGGAAAAAACATGAAAAAATTATTTTTAATTTTAAGTTTGATAGTTATGACTGTTAATGTTTATGCGGAGAACAGAAGTAAAGTTCTGGAATCTGTTAATAAAGAGATGATTCTTAATAAGAGAATCAAAAAAATAGAAGGTGTAAAAAAAATAATATTAGGGGAAGCAAACAACCTAATAAGTATAACTGTTAAAAAAGATATCAAAAATATAAATATAGACATCTTTGATGAAAGCGGAAAACGTATTGTCGATGAATCCATGGTAGATGGATTGTCGATGCTTGAGAGAGGAGGTGTAAGTGAAATTACATTAAACTCTTTTGAAAGCGAGGGGAAATTATTTTTAGAATTTAATAATATTGAAAGAAATGAAGAGATAAATATAGAGATATCGTTTGAATCAGAAGATAGCGATGATATCGATGATATCATCGATATTGAATATATGGAGTGACATAGGAAACTATGTCTTTTTTTAATATTTAGGGTAAGAGGATATAAAAAATAAGCCCTAAATTATAGGGCTTATAAGTGTTACAAAGTTACTCAGCATAACTATAAGATATTTTAATAAATACCAGATCTTCTGTTTTCAAAGAATTGATCTCTGGATCATCTTTATACCCCACTTCAATTCTTTCATTATGAGTTTCAAAGAGTTTATATGTTAAGTTACTATTAATAGAATTATTATTAGTAATTACATATTCGTTGTTTTTATTGTAAACGTACAATTTTATATCAAGATCTTTCGCAATGTCTTTGTTTAATGCAACAACTTCAACTTTGGAAATCTTTGAATCATTTAGATCGAAAATAACTTTATGATTTATAATGTCTTCATTTTTCACAATTAGGATTCGTTCGTTGTCACCAATGAATTCCCTATTGAATTCATTAGTAAATAATTTTTTATTTTTCTTTACAACATTCTGTGTTACAACCTTTTTATTGGGTTGTAAATGGAGCAATAAAAATATTGCTAATAAAATTATGCTCGTTTCTAGAATGATAAATAATCCTTTCCATGAATTCCATGAATTTTTTAAACTGTTTCTTTCTCTTTGTAACATTTTCGTTACCTCCTATAATAAAAATTTTTATTAAAGTAATATCTTTTGCTGTTCTATAATTATTATAACATAAAAATTAAGTTATGTAAACTGTTTTGAAATATTTTAAAACCACTCTATTTTTAGAGTGGTATGTTTTATTCATTATTAAAATTATTTAAGTCATATTTATCCATATCTAGTGATGGGATAGTTTCTTTCTTTGTAAGTGGTCTTGGTATATGTATTGGGTCAAATGTATCTCCATTATATGTTTTTATTTTAATATCTTTAGTAAAAAGATCAGAATAGTTGTAGTTTATAATCTTATTATCATCAAATTTTACTCTAAAATAGTTTTTATATGTATCTTCAACTGTACAAATTTTACCTAATTTTTTACCACGTTTACTAATAGGTTCTATAATTAATATTTCTTCACCTATTAAATCTGTTAAGTTTCCTTTTAAGTTTTCTAAATCTTCTTTTATGTATCCCATAATTCCTCCTTGTATCTATAGATAGTTACTATAGATTAAAACTTGTTTATTATTATTTTCTTCTTATTAATTTTATTATTATTTTTTACTTCTATTTTAAAAATATCTTTGTTTAATATAAGGGATAAAATTATATATTGTATTATTTTTCTATTATTTTTTAAATATAATACACTATAATTATTTTCTTTCTCCCTTATACCTAATTATATATCAGTGATTTGAAAATGTGTCAAAAAACTATATTCATTTTTGTAAGTTTGGTGTTAGAAAAGACATGAGGGAGTAAGTGTTAAGAGAAATGTTAAAATAATGTAACATTTTAAAAAGTATACATAATACTATTTATTTTATATTTGTAAATTTAGAAAAAGTTGTTGATTTTTTAGATATAAAGATATAACATATATATGTAATCTAGAATTTAAGGAGGAAGAAAGATGAAAGTAGCAATAAACGGATTTGGAAGAATAGGAAAAATAGCATTCCAAATAGCAATAGAAAAAGGATTAGATGTAGTAGCTATAAATGACCCATTTTTAGCATCAGACTATATAGAATACTTATTAAAATATGATACAGTACATGGAAAATTCAAAGGAGAATTATCACATGATGATAAACATATAATAGTAAATGGAAAGAAAATAAGAGTGTTTAATGAATTAGAACCAAAGAATGTTCCTTGGGGAGAATTAGGAGTACATACAGTTATAGAATGTTCAGGAGTGTTTGTAGAAGTAGAAAAAGCACAAGCATTCTTAGATGCAGGAGCTAAAAAAGTAGTTATATCTGCACCATCAAAAACAGCACCAATGTTTGTAATGAATGTAAATCATGAAAAATATGATACATCAATGAATATAGTATCAAATGCATCATGTACAACAAACTGTTTAGCACCAGTATTAAAGGTAATGGATGAAAATTTTGGTGTTAAAAAAGGCTATATGACAACAGTTCATGCTATTACAAATGATCAATCTACTTTAGATATAGCTCATAAAAAAGGTATAGATTCAAGAAGAGGAAGAGCAGCTGGATATAATATAGTACCAACATCAACAGGAGCAGCAAGTGCAATTGGTTTAGTTTTACCAAAGCTTGCAGGAAAGTTAGATGGTATAGCACTTAGAGTTCCAGTAGTAACTGGTTCGATAGTTGATTTAGTACTTGAATTAAAAGAAGAAACAACTGTTGAAGAAGTAAATATGGTATTAAAAAATAGTGTTAATGAAACTTTAAATTATACAGAAGATCCAATAGTATCTAGTGATGTTATAGGAAGAAGTTGTGGAGCTTTAATAGATGCACTTTCAACTACTATAGTAAAAGATGAAGAAGGAAAACAATTAGTAAAAGTATTAGCTTGGTATGATAATGAAGCAGGATATTCTTATCAAATGGTAAGAACTTTGAAAAAATTAACTGAAGCTATAAAATAACTAATAAAAAG
>ERZ773267.94-NODE-94-length-66203-cov-16.673505_pt1 | contig 66203 bp, 88 predicted proteins | sample MGYA00511959_ERZ773267 | MGnify/ENA primary metagenome ERZ773267 (study PRJEB29015, sample SAMEA2738165) | human oral metagenome | biome: human oral; feature: human-associated habitat; material: saliva | place: China | collected 2240 ...
ATGCTGCTCATAGCCCTAGAACCGCGTAGAACGCCTTCTAAGCGGCGATCGCATGCTCTGAGCATAGTTGATGCGGTCAAGCATAAGAACCCATGCGATTTGCAAAGAAGCATATCAGCTAGCATGCGATGCTGCTCATAGCCCTAGAACCGCGTAGAACGCCTTCTAAGCGGCGATCGCATGCTCTGAGCATAGTTGATGCGGTCAAGCATAAGAACCCATGCGATTTGCAAAGAAGCATATCAGCTAGCATGCGATGCTGCTCATAGCCCTAGAACCGCGTAGAACGCCTTCTAAGCGGCGATCGCATGGTCAGTAGTACCATCGTATACCTCGAGCATGGAGATCATGCAGGTTTCCTCCTGATGCAACCATAGCAAGCTCGCATGCTGCGTGCAGTCGCATGCTATCGGAGCTGATGCAACCTACCATCGCATAATGCAGTCAGCACGCATCAGACCAGATGCAAGCTCGCATGCTGCATGATCTCCAATGCAAGCATCCATTCCTCTGATAATGCAGTCAGCAACCGCATCAAACCAGATGCAAGCAGACCATCAAAATGCCCAGGTTTTGCTGCCCAAAGCAGCGCGCAAAATCAAAATGCAAGAATCCAGCCCATCAAACCATCATGAGCTCACATAGAGTGTAGATTCAAAGCCAAAAAGCAGCCAAAAACCGGACAAAAACAGCCAAAAAACTGTCAACCTAAAAAAGCAAAAAATTCCGCCTGTAACCTATTGAGATTATTAGGCTTTTTTCACCTTAATAAAGTTTAATAAAATAATGCTTGCGCCTCCCGCCGCGCTGCTGCAAAATGCGCTTTTAGAGGCCTACGAAGTAGGTTCCTTCAGCGTAGCTGTCGACGCCGTCGACGAAGTCGACAATGTCGACCAAGAAGGAACGTAGAAGAAGTCAAGAAGAAGTCAACAAAAACAAGATCTGGTTCTAGCGATGATCGAGCGTAGCGAAGATCATCAGCTAGATGTTGAGCGAAGCGAAACATCGAAATAAAAAATATTCAAATATCAAAAATTCTATATTTTATAAAATTTCAATTATTTTAATTTTTATAAAATATAAAATTTTTTATTTATTATAAAACTAATAAAATTATATTTTATTGGTTTGGGCGACCTATGGCTTAAAAGCTCGGCTCGCGCCTCGCGGCCGTTTCGCTACGCTCAACTACCGCTCGTCACATCGCTCGCTGAAAGCCTCAGTTTTTTTTTTTTTTTTACACGTTTTGTGTCGTCCATTCAGATGCTTCGCTACGCTCAGCATCTTCATGCGAAGAGCGCTTCGCTTCGCTCAGCACTCTTTCGATTCACCGTCCTGGTGGAAATTTCTTCTCGCATGCGTTACATCAGATAGCATATCGTTCGGACGTAGCCCATTGAGAAAAATTTAGTATCAGAAATTTTCGTCATGAGCCTAGTTTGAGGGATTATATCGCATTCTAAGCCAACTTCATAGATGGCGCAAGCGGAGATTTATTAAACTTCATTAAGGTGACGAGAGCTCACAATCTACGTGGCTTTTCGACTGGTTTGGTGGTTTTCTTGGGCTTGCTATCGCATCAGACCGCATCAGACCATGGGAATAGCCATCCATAGCATCGCTTTCTTGGGCTTGCATGGGTGCATCTGCGCTTGCATCAAACCATGGGATAAGCATCAGCTGCATTCATAGCGCTAGAACCGCGTAGAACGCCTTCTAAGCGGCGATCTCCGTTCGTGAGCATGATTGTATAGGGTCGGGATGCAAACCATGCGATTTTGATGGTCTGCTACCATTGCTTGCATTGGAGCTTGAAGCTCTTGGTTCGCTTGGTGGTCTGCTATTGCATCGAAGAGCATCAAACCATGGGATAAGCATCCATGCTGCTCATAGCGCTAGAACCGCGTAGAACGCCTTCTAAGCGGCGATCGCATGCTCCGAGCATGATTGTATAGGGTCTGATGCAAAACCATGCGATTTTGATGGTCTGCTACCATTGCTTGGCTATCGCATCAAAGCTGGTGGTCCTTCGTTGGTTGCATCTGAGCTCGGTGCTCTTGGTTCGCTTGATGGTCTGCTATCGCATCAAAACCGCATGGATGCCATCCATAGCATTCATAGCTCTAGAACCGCGTAGAACGCCTTCTAAGCGGCGATCGGGACCTAGGTGGTACCATCGTATACCTCGAGCATGGAACTAGGCGGTTTTGATGGTTTGCTTGCATCCACCGAAAACCACAGCATCATCATCAAATGGTGCGGTTTCTATGATCCTGGCTTTTCTTGAGATGGATACCGATTTTCTCGAAAAATTTGTAAGGCGTTGATTTCATTAAAGAATTTCAGCCAAATTTTTGCATCTCGAATTTTCCTAAATCATTGAAATCATTGAAGAAAATCAAAAACAGGCGAATCTCGCATGGCGAGTGCTACTGACCCTGGCGGTCGGTAAAATCCCATGCGATTCTCGGCGTCTTTTGCTGCTTGGTTGCATCGGAGCATCTATAGCTCGAGAACCGCATAGAACGCCTTCTAAGCGGCGATCTCCATCGAGAGGCAAGATTGTATAGGGTTGGGATGCCAAAACCAGCATGGTTTGATGCTTTTAGATGATGGCTTTTCATGCTATACTATGCTGGTTATCAACAACACACCGAGAAAACACATGACAAGACAATTCAGAATAACGATAGCAGCATCCGCGCTCAAGTCGAGCGTGGCTACTGGATGGGCTGCATCTATAAGCGAGGGCTTCGATACGATGGGCGAGCTATCTGACTGGGAGCCTAGCATCACGATGAACGAAGCTCTGCTTACGGGCATCATACGATGCTTGCTGGAAGTACCAGTAGGGAGCGAGGTGGAAATCATCTCCAACAACGCATACATCATCGACGGGCTGGGTAAGTACCTGCTCGTCTGGCGTAGCAACGGATGGCGCAAGTCTGATGGCAAGCCCATCGCTCATAAAGAGCTATGGCAGCAGGTCGATGCTCTGTTACTCAGTCAGCAGGCTATCAAAGCCACGTACCAAGATGATGGGCTGGTCCGCCAGCTGTATAAGATCGCCAAGTCAGCACGCACGAAAATGGATCTATAAAGGAGCTTCAACATGACCGTAACGAACAAGAACGCAGCAACCAGCAGCAACTACAAGCTGGTGATACCAGACTACGAAGAAGTCGACTTCTTCATCCAGCGCACGATGCTACCGGGATTCAGGCAGAATGCGGTTGTGGGCAACTACGTAAACAATCCGCTCCGCGTGCCGGGCGATACGGTCGAGTATGACCCGCTCAGCATGGATATCATCGTGAGCGAGGATTACAAGAACATCATCGCGCTGATGGACTGGATGATCGCCAACAAGGACAAGAATGGGCAGTGGTCACGATGCAAGGATATCAAGCTCCATATGATGACTCGCAACAAGACATCGGGACTGGTAGCTACCTTCTATAATGCCTTCCCAACCGAGGTCGGAGCGATGAACATGGATAGCACGCTCAACGACGAAGATGTGCTGATCAGCAGCATCCTCTTCGAGTACAGCCACTACCGGATAGAGAAATCATGAGCCTAGACGATATCCTGAAAGCTATCGCTGAAGATAGCACCATCAACAAGTCGAAGCTGGATGATGCAAGCATCGCTATCAGCAGCCTGCAAGCGAAGTGGATTGCTCTTCTTGCTGATGCTGGTCGCAACCTTAGAGCAGCTCAGAAGCATCACGATGATGTGCTCAAGGAGCGAACCTTGCACTACACCGGCAAGATGAGCGATCAGCATTATAAAGATGAGCCCATGCAGCTGAAGCCACTCAAGACTGACCTGCCTCTGTTCCTGAATGCTGATGATGCTTACCAGCAAGCGAAGGATGCCCTGCATGAAGCAAAGGCAATATGCGACAGCATCGAGCTCTTCATCAAGGACCTGAGCCAGCGGTCATTCAACATCCGCAATGCAATTGAGTTCCAGAAGTTCCAGGCGGGGATGTAAGATGGCAGACTTCAGACTACACAAGCTGGATGAGTACAAGCTCCGCATCGAGTCGGAGCTTTCTCTTCTGATGGAGATGCGTGCTGCATTCACCTACAAGCCCCAGGGCTACAAGTTCATGCCAGCCTACAAGTATGGACAATGGGATGGCACGATATGCCTGCTCGACTGCAAGACACGTACCATCAGCCAGGGTCTGCTTCCTCAGATGATACAGTGGTGCCGAAGCAACTACTGTTCTATCGAGCTCGCCGAAGACATCATCCATCGCTTCGACAATGCAGATGCCTGGTTCGATGACTGGGAGCAGTACAGCAGCATGAAGCCATACGACTATCAGCTCGATGCAGCGAAGAAGGCAATCAGGCTGAACAAGGTACTCATCAAGAGCCCTACCGGCTCGGGCAAGAGTCTGATACTGCATAGCATACTATCTTTCCTGATGAGCAATACCGACTACAAGGCTCTTATCACGGTACCATCGAAGCAGCTGGTTGAGCAGGTACAGAAGGACATGGTTGAGTACCATGCTCCCATGAAAGCCCATCTCGGTAGTCGTATCATCGTATCGACGTGGCAGGGCGTGTATAAGAAGGAGAAGGACTACTTCGAGCAGTTCGATGCTTATATCTGTGACGAGGCTCATATGGCAGATGGCAAGAGCATCACCGGCATCGTTGAGAAGCTATGCGACACAGCGAAGATTCGCATCGGATTGACTGGTACGCTCGACGGCTCGAAATGCCACGAGATGCAGCTTCGCTCGCTGTTTGGTCCTATCGTAGAAACACGGACAACGAAAGAGCTGATGAACGATGGCAAGCTGACACCACTCGACACGACCATCCACGTGCTGAAGCATAGCACAGCTCATAAGATGGTCGACTACCAAGACGAGGTCAAGTGGCTCGCTGAATGCACTGAGCGCAACCATTTCATCATCGATCAAGCAGCGAAGACAGATGGAAACATCCTGGTCCTGTTCAACTACATCGATCACGGCAAGAAGCTGTTCGAGATGGCTAAGCTCTACCAAGACAAGAAAGAATGCTACTACATCAGCGGCGAGACACCAGTCCAGGAGCGCGAAGCTATACGAGCGAAGATAGCGAAGCAGAACAACATCATGCTCTTTGCTAGCTACGGTACCTTCCAGGTGGGTATCAACGCACCGAACATCAGCTATCTGATGCTTGCTCATCCAACCAAGAGCCAGATACGTACGCTACAGTCGATAGGGCGAGTGCTTCGTAAGAACACAGGCAAGAGCCAGGCGATGCTGATCGACATCGCCGATGACCTAGCTCCAAAGCGCAAGAGCAAGAACCATACCTACCGCCATATGATAGAACGCATGAAGATCTACGACCGAGAGCAGTTCAGATACAAGATAAAGGAACACGACCTATGAGCAACTACATCGCCAAGGATGAGCTCAACCAAGCTCTGATTGACTACCAGGCGCAATGTGCTGAAGCAGAAGAGCAGGGCAAGCCCATTCCGAGACCATCCGACTACATCGGCAAGGCCATCATGCAGATAGCCTACGGTCTTGCTAACCGCTACAACTTCCGTAACTATACGTGGAAGGAGGAGATGATAGGCGATGGCATCGTTGCTGCTTGCTCTGCTATTCGCAAGTACAATCCCTACGCGGAGACCAAGTCGGGCAGTCCTAATCCCTATGGCTTCTTCACCCAGACCATCTTCTGGTCGTATCAGAACCGCATCGTAGCGGAGAAGAAGCAAGGCGAGATCAAGATGGCATACCTTCGAGAAGTCACCACGCAGCTTCATATCGACGGCATCGATGGCGTGACACATACTATCGATAAGGAAGGGATGCTACAGTTCCTCGATGCAGACCGAAAGGGCGAAGATGGCTAGACGATTCCCGAAACCACGACCGTACCGCATCAAGAACAGAAGCAAGTATATCGGCAATGCTGATGCTATCACCATGCGCAGTAGCTGGGAGCGCAGGTTTGCCATCTGGTGCGATAACAATCCAGCTGTCCTAGCATGGAACAGCGAGGGAATGCCCATCGGCTACATCAGCTCTATCGATGGCAGACCGCATCGCTACTATATCGACTTCTTCGTGAAGCTCAAGACCAAGGATGGTTCCATTCGCAAGCTAGCAATCGAAATCAAGCCCAAAGAGCAGACGATGCCACCGAATCCTCCGAAACGCAAGACTGCTAAGGCTGAAGCTCGGTACATCGAAGAATGCAAGACCTTCCAGACCAACCAGGACAAATGGGATGCAGCCAGGGACTGGTGCAGACAGAACGGATTCGAGTTTATCGTGCTGACTGAAGATGAGCTTGGTATCTGAGCTTGCGTAAATATTACGCATGGTTATCCAGTCTCTAGTCTTGGCGATACAGCTAAAGCTCAATCACATGCAGAAGGATTTGAACTGCCTCGCTGAGACCATATACCACGAAGCACGAGGCGAAAGCCAAGCGGGCAAGATTGCTGTAGCTAACGTGGTCCTCAATCGAGTCGAGCACAGCAGATGGCCCAATGCTATCTGTCGCGTGGTCTATCAGCGTGGTCAATTTTCATGGACGAAGAGCAAGCTACGCATCACTGATAAGCAAGCGTGGCGAGCTAGCATCCAGGTTGCTGCTAAGATCTACAAGCAGCATCTAGCTCACAGAAGACTCGACAACACGCACGGAAGCCACTTCTTCCTGGCTTCAAAGCATCATCACCGAGGCACCGAACCAACCATCCGCATCGGACGACATTCGTTCTCTCGCCTTGCGAGAAAATAAAAAAGCCCGGTCGTTTCTGACCGAGCAAGAGCCTCTTTCAGTTCCCCACATTTCAAAACCATGTTCCCCGAGGAGATGCAGCATCAGCACCGCCAATGCTCTTGCTGCTACTAGTATTTATGCTATAATGCAGCTCTCCAATCTAACCGCGGAAAGGAACCCACCTTTGGAAAGTCAAAACATTCTCAAGATCGACACCGAGCTCGACACCTGGGCTTACAACGAAACGGAAGACGGCATCGCTATGATTGTTAGCTGCGAAGAAGACCTCATTCCCATCCTTCGCTTCATCATTATACGAGAAATCGATATCACGCATGTAGTCGTGCCCGAGTACTGCGATGTCGATTCTGTGCTCTGCATCATCATGTGCTTGCTAGCATGTGTCGAAGACGAAGAACTCGATGCTCCTCTGTCTCATGCGCTTAAGTCCTTCATCTACATCACCGAACGTCTCGATGCTGATAGCGATGTTGACCAGCTTACGGAAGAAGAGCAAGCCATCTGCAATGCGCTAGCACGGGTCATGAACGTAGCAGCATCGAAGATCCACTAAAACACGATGGATTACATCAGTCAGCGCAAGTATCTGCTCTTGCTGGCTTCCCAGCTCAAGGGCTTTCACCAGACCAATCAGCAGGTCTGGAATTGTCGCTGTCCGATATGTGGCGATAGCCAGCATAGCACGCAGAAGATGCGTGGCTACTTCTTCGTCCATAAGGGCGATATCCTCTACAAGTGCCACAACTGCAACGCAGCGTATCCGCTTGCTTACATGGTGCGACTGATAAGTCCGATGCTCTACAAGCAGATGCTAATCGAGACAGTAAGACCGAGCAAGGAGGAACCAGCAATAGATGATAGCGCTGTTGAAAGACTCACGTTCCGCAAGCCATCGGTGATGCCCATCAGACCACTACGAGACGGCGATGCTACGCTCGACTATCTGCTCGGTCGCAATCTCGATCATGCCATCCATCGCTTCCTGCACGTATCATCAGTCCGAGCATTCGGTCATACCATCAGCAAGTACGAAGGACTCGATCTTCCAGATATCGAAGCCGTGGGCATACCCTACATGATAGATGGCAAGCTATGCCACCTGCAATGCCGAGCAATCGATGACTCCCAGCGACGCTACACGACCTTCGAGCTCCATAAGCATCTTATGCTCTTCGGTTTCGATGATTGCAATCATGGCGAGCGCATCAGCGTGCTAGAAGGACCATTTGATGCTTGCTTTGTTGAGAATGCTATCGCCTGTGGCGGTCCTCCGAACAAGCATCATGCTCAGTTCCTGAAGGAGCGAGGCATACGAGCACGATTCATCTACGATGCTGACTACAAGAAGAACCAGCACATCAAGAACCAGCTATTGCATCGCATCGAAGAAGGACACGATGTCTGTCTGTTCGATGATGACTTCCCATTCAAGGACCTGAATGAAGCCGCACAGAACGGATGGTCACTTGACCAGATAGCGGACTACCTCGATAGCCACACCTACGGCAGACTGAAGGCTCGCTTGCAATTAGCGCGATAAGCCGCTATATTATTGTCTCCAAAATCTAATATGGAGACATAAAATGACCTTACTTGACGCTGCACTTCTCTTGCAGCAAAAATCGAAATACCAGCTATCGCCCGAAGCGTGCGGGGCGATAATCATCGCCTATCCTGATATCGATGTCGATAGCCTTAGCTACCAAGACATCGTCGACCGATTCATCGAGATACCACGCTTCACGATGCTGATGCACCAGGAGTGCAACCAGTTCGTCCGCCTATCAAATTCTATTCTGGTGCTGCTATGATCTTGGTTGATTTCAGCAACTTCAGCATCATATCAGCGATGGGATTCTTCCGCGACTATAAAGTCACACCAGACCTGGCTTGCCTTCGCAAGCTGCTGATCAAGCGCTTGCATGATACCCATCAAGCATTACGAGCACGGTATGGAGACGAAGTTGTGCTTGCTATCGACTGCGATGATGGATACTGGCGCAAGGCCATCTTCAGCCACTACAAAGCAGCACGGAAGAAGGCACGAGACGATAGCGATTTCGACTTCGCATCGTACTTCCAGTCCATCAAAATCCTGCTGGATGAGTTCAAGCAGCATACGCCCTACAAGGTAGTCGAAGCTAGTCATGCTGAGGCTGATGATATCGTTGCTATCCTCGCGAAGCGCTTTGCATCATCGCAGCCGGTATGCGTGGTATCGACCGATAAGGACTTTATTCAGTTGAAAGCCTTCCATAAGAGCATCGAAGTCTACTCCATCATCACGGGCAAGTATCATAAGGGCGAGGATTACCACATTCGCCTGCATATCGCGCAGGGCGATAGCGGCGATGGCATCCCAAACATCTGCTCGGATGAAGATACGCTCATAACAGAAGGCAAGAGACAGAAGCCACTGACTAGCAAGCTCAAGAGCGCTATCCTCGCTGCTCCGAATCCGCAAGATGTGCTAACGGAAGCACAGAAGGCACGATATCACCTCAACGCACAGCTCATCGACTTCGATTGCATACCAGCTCCGATAGCAGCATCTATCATCGCCTCGTATGATGCACAGAAGGCAGATGCTTCGAGCTATATGCAATATCTGGTCAGCCACAGAGTCATGGGAGTCATGCAATGAAAGCACAATGTACCGAATGCCATCATGATGTCGAGCTGACAGATGAGCAGATGAAATGGTCGAACATGTGGAAATGCCCGAAGTGCAACGCATCGAACTACATCAGCGCTCCGAAAGGGCAGCTCATCACCGGTGGCCTCGCTCAGTTTGAGCGAAAGAACAGAAATCCGGAGTTCAGCGGCATGATAGATCGCATCATGTCACAGCCCAATGCAGTCAACAATAATCGGAAGTGGTGATGCGTCTAAACAAGATCACCAGCGAGACTGGCTTCCATGAGCAGGTACAGGATTACGCTGATAGCAAGGGCATCACCTTCTACGATGCCCTGCTCGACTTCTGCGATCGAAACGATATCGACATCGAAGATGCCATCGAGCAGCTAGACGAAGTCGCCCTGCAGAAACTACGAAACGAGGCTCTCAATGCACGCAAGCTACGACCATCGTATACTAAGAAGCAGTCAGCAAGCATCGAGTCCTTCTTCTCCTGAGTATCGAGCGTTCCAGACCTTCATCCATTACCTCGGTCTGAAGCAGCACTTCACTCAAGCCGATTTCGTGTGGAATCTGAATGCTAAGAGCCTCGGAAGAATCGACCTGCATTCCTTCCGCAAGCGCAAGGACCAGTACTACTTCTACAAGCTATCGGAGCAGAGCAAGCGAGAGATGCAGCAACGCATCATCAGCACGATGCTCTACGATAGCAGTCTGAGCATCGTGCAGTGCGTCGATATGCCCGATGAGTGCCAGGACTTCCACAATGCACGTATCCGCACGCTATCGACGCTGCAATCGACCCTGCAGAAAGATTTTGGCATCATCTACCAAAATATGCTACAATCGCACCAATCGCTGAATCAGCTGTGTCAGATAGCTGACGGCGTAGCGCCGGGTATCTACTACCTAGCGCTGGACCACGGATTGAGTCTCGAGGCACTTGCTGCCCTAGACTTGATAGCTCCATATAGCAACCAGTCATCACTGAGTCCGCTGTGGGAGCTTAATAGACTGCGGATACGCAAGTATTCGCTCCTCCTCAACCTAAGCCGAGAACAGCTTGAATTGCTGCATCAAGGGCTACTACGATAGGAAAACTAAATCATGTCATTTGCAAATCTCAAACGCAACAGCGGTAACTTCGCAGCTCTGCGCGACAAGATGAAAGAAGAGCAGAACAAGGGCAACTACAACGATGACCGCTTCTGGAAGCTGAGTGTCGATAAGACTGGTATCGGCTCTGCGGTTATTCGCTTCATGCCACCACCGGAAGGCGAACCGATGCCCTATGTGCTGGTCTATCATCATGCCTTCAAGAATCCCAAATCTGGTAAGTGGTTCATCGAGAACTGTCCGACTAGCCTTGGTGCAGGAACTCCGTGCCCGACCTGCCAGAGCAATAATGAGTACTGGGAGTCAGGAGTCGAAGCCAACAAGAAAATTGCATCAGCTCGCAAGCGCCAGAAGCAATATATCGCTAACATCTATGTGGTTGATGACCCGAGCAATAAAGACAACAACGGCAAGGTCTTCCTCTTCAAATTCGGTCAGAAAATCCTCGAGATGATCATGGGTCAAATCGACCCGCAGTTTGCTGATGAAACACCGTGCAACGTATTTGATTTCTGGGAAGGAGCGAACTTCCAGCTTCGTGCATACAACAACACCGATGGAATGCGGTCCTACGATAAGTCAAAATTCCTGACTCCCGGACCGCTGGCAGATGATAGCAAGCTCGAGCAGATCTACGGTCAGCTTCACAAATTGCAGCCATTCGTCTCTCCGGAGAACTACAAGACCTACGATGAGCTGAGCAAGCGCTTTGCTCTGGTTACTGGCGAAGGTGGTTACCAAGCACCGGAACAACAGCAAGCAACCAAGCCCGAGCTGCCTGCCGGTCCCGATGTCGATGCTTCATGGGACGAAGGAGATGATGACCTTCCATGGAGTGGAGCTGAGCCGAAGAAAGAAGCAGAAGCTCCGAATCCCGAACCCGAGACTAGCTTCGATAGCAGCGCTGCTAGCGATGCCCTTGCATCGTACGAAGCATGGCTGAATCAGCAGTAAATAGAATTCACACCTCCTGACTTAGTCATGTTTGCCCATCTTGCCGGATGGGCATTTTTATTGAAAATAGCATAGAATTCAACGAAAACTCAAGATTTCTGCCTGATTTCATGCTAAAATGCTTGCAAACAAGGCAGAATCGCATATAATGCAATCCATCAGCAAAGCACAGCGAGCTGATAACGTCGAACAATACACTCTTTGATAGGAGCATACAAAATGAGCATTTTACCAGCAATCGGCGAGACTATCAATCACACGATGGTCTGCATCAAAATCCATCACTGCAAAACTGGTGGCTTCCTCATCAAGCATAGCCCGCTCAACAACATGGATATCATCAATGAATACCATGCTTCGACTGCTGAAGAAGCTATAGCTACCATCAAGTCTCTGCTAGTCAACGAAATCAAAGAATGCGCTCCGCAGGATGGTGATTCCGAAGAAGTAGAAGACTGGCTGGGTCAGCACGCCGCTGCTTGCCAAGCCTTCCTTGATTCAATCTAAACAGGAGCCACAAGCCATGTTTCTCTTCCCTAGCGATAAAGCCATCATCTACTACGACATCGGGCTCATCATCCGGCGCATTGCAGATCTGTTCAGCATCGAGCACAGCAAGGTCAAAAGCCCAGATCAAATCGACGAGTATCATCGTCTCACAGTCGAGCAAGCAGTCAGCACCATCAAATCGCTCCTGCAAGAAGAAATCGACGAATTTTCGATTGCAGCTGGAGATTCGGATGAAGCGAAGGATTGGCTGAAGCTGCATCCAGCACTCTGCCAATCATACATCGATTCTTTCGAGCATCCATTCGAGCACTTCCCATGCGTTAGCCTCGCCTACGATGGCAACAAGATCTTCCTTCATTATCAGCGCCCGGATGAATATCGCGCGATTACAGAGGAGCACGATGCTACCACGATTGCTGGCGCATTGCTCGAGAAGCTCATGCTGCTCGAAGATTACTACACCGCCAAGACGATGTCGAAAGATATGAATGAAGCAGACGAAGCCAAAGACCAGCTCGATCGAATCGGTTCCCTCCGGCTGAAAATCCACCAAAGACTGGGATACTGAGCTATGCTATACACCTTCAACAACCAGAAGCTGGTCGATGACCAGATCGTGCTCGATATCATCGAAGACAAGATGCGTATCAGACTGATGTACCATACTGGGATGGTCATCGAGTACACAACCGATAGATTCGATGAGGCAGCTGATATGCTGCGTGACATCGCCCATCAGATGCAGCACGACATCAATACCGCTCTAGCTATCGTTAGCGATGTCGAAACGTATGATGAGCAGCTACACGAGCAGCTCGATGAACTTGCTGGTCTGCAAGCGAGCATCGAGCATCCCTTCTATGAGGTCGATAAAGATATCCGCTACGAGTATCTTGCTGACTGCATCCGAGTCCACAACGGCACCGATTACGAAGATGCTACGAGCTTCAAGGATGCAAGCAAGCTCGCTATCGACTACCTGCATCAGTCAAGAGAGCAAGCTATGGATGCTCTATGCAAAGCGAAATCAGAGAAAGAGAAGCTCGAGCTCCGCGTAGCTATCGATAAAGCCAACTCAATCCTCAGGTGGTTATAACAGCATGAAGAACTTCATATTCGACATCGAAACCCTAGCAGTCAAGCCACGCAGCGCAGTCATCCTCTCTATCGGTGCTGTATGCTTCGACTACGCAAATCCCAAGACCTTCGAAGAGCTCATCAAATCCGGATTCTACGTCAAGTGCGATGTACGCGAGCAGCTTGCTGCTGGTGGCAAGACTGAAGAAGACACCATGGCATGGTGGAAGAAGCAATCGGATGAAGCGAAGAAGGTCCTCAGTCCGTGTATTGCTGATCGCAAGATGTTCCAAGCACTAGCAGCGCTCAATCAGTGGCTGACTTTCCACAACAAGTATGACTTCGAGAAGGACCTGATCTGGAGCCGTGGCGCTGCTTTCGACTTCCCGAAGATCGAATATCAATGTGATAAGAACGGAGGCACGCCAAATCTGAACTATTGGAAGGTTCGAGACATTCGAACCTTTGTCGATACTCTCGCTGGCTCAACCAGCGGTACCTTTCCGATAGACGAAAGCCTTCTTCCGGGCTTCATCTATCACGACCCATTGCACGATGCTGCGAAAGATGCTGTTATCATGCAGTTCCTTCACCAACAACTATTTGGAGACCAATAAGATGAATCAGCAAGCCGTTGATATCTATAACGAATGGGCTGTAGCCCAGGAGAAAATCGAAGCCTTGAAAGAGCAGCAGCAAGCCTGCATCGAGACTGCCGCCAACATCATGCAGGATGAGAAGCCTGCTGTCCGATGGGCATTCAACACTCGATACAAGGACAACAAGCAAGCTCTCGAAGAGCAAGCTGAGCGCCAAGAGACTGCATACAGCAAGATCTTTGGGCAATGAATCTCTTAGTGCCTCAGCACATAGCCGATGCGAGGAGATTGCTCTGCAATAGCTGCGAGCATAGGACTCGCATCGGTCTTTGTGCGAAATGCGGATGCGTGATAGCTGCTAAAGTCAAGGTTGCTATCACACAATGCCCAGTAGGCAAGTGGAACAGATACGTAGGAGAAGAAGAATGAAACGACTCAAAGTCCTCAAGCTCTTGCAGCGCCAGTATGGCGTGACTATCGACACAGCAGAACACGAGCTCAACAATGCAGTTATTGTCGATAGCTATTGTATCCGAGCTCGAGAAGATATGAAGCTCAAGGACCTGACGGTCCACAGGCTCGACGAAGCCAACACGGTGCTCTGTATGTGTTCGATGTTTGCTGCTGTATGCACCATCGAAGACATCACCACGACGAAGCTGATCAAGCTCAATGGCAAGGTCATCGGTGCGTTTGAGATGCATCTGTCAGCAGAGGAGGTATTGCGTAATCTCGAAATCGAGGAGTTTCGATGATCGAGATCTTAACGATTCACCAAGCGATGAATATCACGAAGGAGGAGGTACAGCGCCTCCTCGATTGCATTTTGCAGCTCAAAGACGGCAAGCTATGCTGCTCCTGTGGCTGCTTGCTCTATATGGGCGACGATCGCTATATCGTGTCATGCGATAGATTCGTCGCATCGATACGACTCGCCGCAGCGAAGCGAATGCTGCTGATGTTCGATTCCCAGCCCATACTAACTACAACTATCAGGAAGTACCAATGATCAAAACCATAATCAAGCGCGATGGCAATAAAGAACCATTCATGCCCGAGAAGGTAAACGGCTGGGGCGAATGGGCTGCTACCAATCTTCCTCGTGTCGATTGGCCTACCATCGTCCTCAATGCCACGAGCAAGCTCCCAGAAGAATGCACCAGCGAAGCCTTGCAGAAGATGCTCATCGACGAATGCCTCGCTATGCGTAGCTGGCAATACAGTCGAATGGCTGGCCGCCTCTATGCTATCATGCAGCGCAAGCAATCCTTCGGCTCGATGAATCCTCCAAGCATTGCATCAGTCCACAAGCAGCTTGCAGAAAAAGGCCTCATCAGCGAGGAGTTCTACAAGTCCTATTCTCAAGGCGACCAGTACGATACCATCGAGCATATGATCGACCACAATCGTGACTTCGACTACGCTCAGTATCAGCATCAGCAGTTCCGAGACAAGTACTGCTTGCAAGACCGAGTCGAGGGCATTGCATACGAGACACCACAGCTGACCTATATGCGCGTGGCTATGGCACTTGCTATGAACGAAGACCAGCTCAATCGCCTTGCTTTCGTGAAGCTCTACTACAATGCCTTCAGCCAGAACAAGATCAATCTCCCGACACCGTACCTGGTTAACGCTGGAACCGATAACGGTGGCTATATCTCCTGCTGCTTGTACGAATCTGATGATGATGCTAAGAGTCTCGCTACTGGCGACCACATTGCATATATGATGACCGTAGCATCTGCTGGCATCGGCTCTCATATCAAGACTCGCTCGATTGGTCAGCCCGTGCGTGGTGGCATCATCTCCCACCAGGGCAAGTATCCCTATTACCGTGCGCTTGCATCTGCTGTGACAGCGAACTTGCAGAACGGACGAGGCGGAGCAGCTACAGCTACCTACACGGTATACGACCCAGAAATCAAGATGATTCAGGCTCTGAAGAATCCCATGACTCCCATCGCTCGTGGTAATCGGATGCTCGACTACTGCATGGCATACAACACGTTCTTCATCAAGAAGGCTGCTAAGGGAGAGAAGTATCATACCTTCGACTACAAGAAATGCCCAGAGATCTACAAGGCTCTGTACGATGCTGATGATGCGATGTTCGCTCAGCTGTACGAGAAAGCAGTAGAAGAAGGACGATACGAAGAAGAGCTCGATGCTCGAGAAATCCTCCTGCAAGCATTATCTGAAGCAGTCGAAACTGGCCGCCACTATCTGCTCAATCTGACCGAAGCTAATCGCCACACGCCATTCAAAGAACAGATTCGGATGACGAACCTCTGCGTAGCTCCCGATACGATCATCCGCGTGCGTGCAGAAGATACTCACGAGGAGATGGAGATCGAGATTGCTGACTTCGTCAAGATCTTCCATACAGCAGACTTCGAAGTCCTTACTATCAATGCTGATGGCGAGCGCGTATGGAAGCTATGCAAAGCTGCATTCAAAACCGGAACGGCATTCGAGATGCTCGAGGTTACATACAACGGCAAGAAAGTCCAGTGCACTCCCGAGCACAAGATTCTGACCAAGAACCGCGGATGGGTGCAAGCCCAGCATCTGAAAGAAGATGATGTGCTGGTTGACGGAGAAGACACTACTGCTCCAACCATTACCTTCCGAGTACTCATGCTGGATGAAGCGATGCCCGTGTACGACCTGACCGTAGACGAAGAGCATAGCTTCTTGGCTAATGGTATCGTCGTCCATAACTGCGCAGAAATCACGCTACCGACCGATGCCTTCAGAGACGTCCGAGAACTCTACGAAGAGCAAGAATACCACGATATCGATGGCGAGATTGCTATGTGTGCTATCGCTGGCATCAATGTCGATAATATCGAAGATGATGATGATTACCGGCAATGTGCCTTCCTGTCTCTGCGTGCTATCGATGCTGCTATCCATCAGACACAGTTCCCATTCCCAGCAGCAACACGCACAGCAAGAGCAAGGCTCTCCGCTGGTGTCGGTATCGTTGGTCTTGCTCATTACCTTGCCAAGCGCAACCTGGACTACCAGACTGGCAAGCAAGCCATCCACGACCTTGCAGAGAAGCACTACTACTATCTGCTCGAGGCAAGTCTCATGCTGAGCAAGGAGAAGGGCAACGCGAAGTGGATAGACAGGACCAAATGGGTCGATGGCTGGCTCCCAATCGACGACTACGAAGCTCTGAAGGAGAAATTCACCAATAATGGCATCCACTTCGAGCTGAAGCAAGACTGGGAACTGCTCCGAGAGAAGATCAGGGAGAATGGCGGCATTCGCAACAGCGTGCTGGTAGCTCATATGCCCGCAGAATCGAGCTCGATCAGCTCTGGCACAACGAATGGTCTCTATCCAGCACGCAATACCTTCCTGCTCAAGACCAATGGTACGAAGTCACTGAGCTACGTCGTGCCCGATAGCGAGGACCTGCACTATCAGTCAGCATGGGACATCCCAAGCAACGATATGATCGACTGCTATGCTCTGGTACAGAAGTTCACCGACCAGGCTATCAGTGCTGACCTGTGGATTAACGTGGTAGGAGCCGAACGAATCGAAGCTCGCAAGCTGCTATCGGATTTCTTCCGCATGAACAGCCTCGGAGTCAAGACTCGGTACTATCTGAACAGTCGTACGAGCAAGCAAGACGAAGGCGATGCTCGCGGATGCGCATCTGGTGCTTGCTCGCTGTAAGCAACGAAGCTAACGATAAACGAAAGCCCATCATCTCTGATGGGCTTTTTAGTGGATGAAAGCGATATCTCGACTCAGCAGACCGCACGAGATATCTTGAGAGCTCCAGCAGGAATCTTCGGCGCACCATCGCCATTCTCGACTTGCTTCGGACTGGACATGTGCAAGACCCATAGCAGGTTACCATCAGTCTCAGCATCGAGAATGCCAGCACCAGCAATCCGGCCCCAGTTACCAGTCGGCACAGCGAATACGATATCCTGCGTATTAGACCATTCTTGGTTGGAGCCACTCGGTCCTTGCCATCCGGTATTCTGCCGCACAGCAACACGAGAGTACGATGTACCAGCACGAGATACCTCGGTGCCACCAGTTCCATTGAGCTGCGGTGCGGTTGTGTACAATGCAATGTAGAGTGTGGTTGGTGCGGTGAAGTCTTCGCCCTTGAGCAATCGCTTCATTCGGGCATTGGTGAGATAATCTGATGTAGTTGCGCTTGGCATGGGATTCTCCAGTTAGTTGAGGTTGATTATCGATGCTTTGATATCGTGGGTGCCAGATGATTTCTCAGAAGTCGATCCACCGACCTTGATGTCTCGAGAGCCACCAATCTTGAGCTCGTAGTTACCAGCGACTTCTTGAGTCCAGTTGCCCTTGACCTTGATATTGACGTCGCCATCGACAATCAGCGTGAGGTTCTGTCCTACGTATTTATCGCTATTCTGCTTGACTATGGTAGTCTGGTTCTGCTTGACACCAAGCCACCAGTCCTTATCGCTGTGGATGATGATTTCGTCCTTATTCATCTCAATCCAGTGGCCTTTGGGATGCTGGAAAGCAATGCGCTCCTCGCCAGCTGTGTTATCCATCTCGAACTGAGTGCCGCTATGACCAGAGATGGTGTGGTTATCGGGATAGCGAGCAGCGAACTTCGTGCCAGGATGCTTGTATGGTCCTGCGCCCCACATCTTCTTCTTGTCCTTGTGATGCTTGCCATTCTTCTTCTCAACAGCACCAGGAAACAGGTCATTGATGCCATAGAGCGTGCCAGTCACAACAGGAACCTGAGCATCATCTCCATCCATGAAGAATCCCATCACCGTAGAGCCGACACGGCATCCGGTGGGACTATATCCGTTTTCCTCGAATGATGATGACTGTATCGGTCCGACTACAGATGCCCATGGTAGCTTGTCCTTATCGATATCATCGTAGTAGCCGTAGATCTTGACTTTCAGTCTTCCTATCTGTAGCGGGTCCATGATATCTTCGACTCGTCCGATCCACCAGACGAACGAGCCCATCGTGAAATTTGGCTTCATGCTGTGCCTCTAGTTTTTGCTATGCTGGTAATTTATCGCGATGGTGCGAATCTGGTAATTTCAAATTATTCCGTATTTGTAGGCTATTGATTTTATTGATGTTTATTATAGAGATATTGAGGAGGTTCGAAGCCTCGAAAATTTCGTGTAAGCTGATGATATCATTAGAGAAAATCACGATTTCTCGAAAATTTCAATGCAACGATCGCGGCTCAAATTTCATCAAGGTATACTCTTACCTATCTTGGACTGCGATCGTTGCATTTCTACAAAACCGAGGTATGCTAGTTTTCGATTAGAATCTGCTTGTTTAGCATCCAAACCTCATGAAAATTGCTTTAGAACTCAACGAAACTGCAAAATTTCCAGCAAAATCTGCATTTTGAGATTGATTTGAACCTTAGAACCGCTATAATAGCCGCATCAAATGCAACAACGAGCACATTACATGAAACCACAAATCCTTCCACAAGGCGTGGAGCGCATCAGCACGAAGACACTCGTCGAGCGCGTAGGTAACCACAGTGGCTTCGTATGGAAGTCCTTCGATTGTCGGGTCGACTACGAAGGAGGCATCACGCCCGAGATGGCGAAGACTAGCATCGAAGTGCATTGTCCACTACTGCGCAGTTAAAGAGCAAAACGGCAGAATGTGGGCACTCACTCCATATAAAATCAAAACCAAGAAAAGGTGAAACATGACGTTTGAAACAACGCTGAAAGAAAAGAAAGAGCTTGACGGAGCCATCGAGCATGGCAAGTTCCTCGAGCTCGATGGCAAGCTGTATAGCCCATACAAGGGCAGGTATGCTCGAGCCTACAGACCCTCAGAGATGCACGAAGAGCTCAGAGAACTCGAGCTTGTAGAATCCTTCGCTGCTGGCGAAGATGATGAATGGCTCGACTACACGCGTAGTGACTACTGCTGTGCGGTTCTGACTGTGGGCAAGCCTCTGAGCCAGATTGGTCGCAAGAAATTCGAATTCGCTGTACCAGTCACAAAACGAGTCGAAGCTGGCAACTCGATACTCACGGTCCCATCATCACCAGACACGCTGCATCTGATTTCTCACTGTGCGATTGAAATTGATCTGTTCATTGATAGCGTGCTGACTACCTACGTCAACGAAGACGATGATAATGTCTGGGTCATGCGATGACCGCAGCTGTAAATGTAAGGGTCAATTCCCGAGCATTCCCATCACTCCAACCAACGAGAACCACTACCATGACCAACCTTGAAGTCAAAGAGGCTACGCGATACGACAGCAAGACTGTCACCGTCATCACGAAAGCTGACAAGAAAATCGTCATCACAAAGTATGCGAATACGACTACGGATACGCCAGTCTATGCTATCGCAAACAATGCCTACCGTCACGGAGACTTGTTCTTCCCTGAAGTCGAGAAGCTCTACAACGATGGGCTGAGCTTGCTGCTGAATAAAGATCCGCATACCATGCTGTACGTGCGAGCTCTCGAGCTTGCTATCGAGAAAGACGATACCACAATTGTCGAATCGATGCTCCGTATCGACTTCACCGAAATACAGAAGATTGCCCTGCTCGAGGTACTGCGCGCAGCTGGCAATCCCGAAGCCTTCAACAACCTGAAAGACCATCTGCAATAAGGAAAACCTAATATGGCACTTGATAAATCTAAATGTAATCCCGAGCTCGGCAGGAAAATCCACGACCATCTGGTCAGTCTGGGATGCGAGACTCCGATGGCACCAACGAGCCCATCAACCTACAAGGTACGGCAGGCACGTCTTGAGACATCGTTCACCAAGATCATGGAGAACATGAACCTCGACCTGACTGATGATAGCTTGCAAGACACGCCCAAGCGCGTAGCCAAGATGTACCTCTATGAAACCTGCTGGGGTCTAGACTACGATAACTTCCCGAAGATCACAGCAGTCGAAAACAAAGCAGGATATCACGATCTTCTGGTTGAGAAGGTATCGGTGATATCACTTTGCGAGCACCACATGGTGTATTTCGGCACCAGCCACAATCCGAGCGAGCTTGGATGCTGGATTGCTTACATTCCCAAGGACAAGGTACTCGGTCTGTCCAAGCTCAATCGCGTAGCTGAATTCTTCTCACGACGTCCGCAGATTCAGGAGCGCCTAACCAAGCAAATTGCTGAGAGCCTCAAGTTCATCCTCGAGACCGATGATGTAGCAGTCGTGATGAAAGCCCAGCATTTCTGTGTCCTGACACGAGGCGTTGAAGATGCTAACAGCTATACCATCTCGAGCCATCTCTCTGGTGAATTCGAGAAGCCCGAGGTGCGTGCTGAATTGATGGCGATTGTAAACCGATGAACCAGTATCATATCTTATCTCGCATCGTCCAGACTGCCGAGCACCAGAGACCACTCGTGGAGAAGCCCTATGGCTTCTCCATTCAGCTGACCCGCCAGACTGCTCACTACATCGAGCATCCCGATAAGCTAGACCTGAGCAAGCTCGATGGCGTGGTCTACTGCGAGCAGAAGCTACCGGGCTCATCAAAGAAGAACGAGTATGTGATGGAGCTCGATAGACTCGATGACTTCAAGGCTTATGGCGATGCTTACGAGGCTCGGCTTGCTATTAGACTGTGCAGCCAGTATAATGTCAGCTGTCGTGTTCTAGCTGATGAAGATTATCCCGCTGCTCGATTGCTGCACGATGCGTGGCTCGCAAGAAAGAAAGCAGACCCGGAAGTCTTCCAGATGCTGCTAAGCAACAACTATCTGAAGATGCTAGACTTCTGCCACGGTAAGCCCAGATACGTTGCTCTGGGCGTTTTTGCTGGTGATGAGCTTATCGCATGGAGGTTGCTTGCTATCGATGGTAGCATGGCATTCGGCCTTGCATCGATAGCTGACTACAGCAAGCCCTACAAGTATATAGGCAACGTCGCGTATCGTGCTACTGCTGAGGTTCTGCTCGGTATGGGAATAACGAAGATCAACGATGGCATGATCGAGTACACGAAACCATCGAAGCGAAACAAGCTCAATCAGCCGGGCTACAAGATCAGCTACTACACGACGAAAGTCGAATCATCTCTCAAAAATGACCTATCGGAGTTTCTATCATGAAGACAGTCGTTATCCTATCTGGAGGCATGGATTCTACCATTGCCCTGCATCTGATGCGGAGGGAGCATGAATGCCATGCCCTCTCATTCTACTACAAGCAGAAGCAATGCAAAGAGCTCGACAAAGCAGCCGAGACTTGCTCGCTATATGGCATACCGCATCGCATCCTCGACCTGAGCGTGCTTGGTGATATCGCTAAGACGATATCCGCCAATATCATGGGCACAGACGTTGCGATGCCAGAAGAAGCAAACAAGGAACAGCAGCCAGTCACCTACGTGCCCTTCCGCAATATGATTCTGCTCTCGCTAGCATCGAGCTACGCTGAGAGCATCGGAGCCGAGCAGATCATCATCGGAGCACAGCAGCAAGACCATTATGGCTACTGGGATTGCACACCGAAATTCATCGAAGCGATGAATGCAGTCATCAGTCAGAATCGGGAGCATCGGATTCGTATTGTTGCGCCGTTTGCTGGTATGAGCAAGGCACAGGAGATCGAAGCACTGGTTGCTGCGTATGGCGAGGAAGAAGCAGTCAAGATGCTCGAGCACACGCTAACCTGCTACAATCCCGATCTTGATACCAGCTGTGGTAACTGCCCATCGTGTATCGAGCGGCTTGATGCCTTCAAAGCAGTAAATATACAAGATCCGGTTCCTTACGCGAGATGTATATGATATGATGTTCTTAGCTGCTACTGCTGAAGTAGCTTACGCGCTGATTAACCAGCATTCCGCTCCTCTGATATCTCTTACGGGAGTCAAGGACGGTACCATCGCCTTCAAATGGGACGATAAGAGTATCGTCAGCATCGAAGATGCACTCAATGCTATGGAAGACTGTGCTATCGTTGGTTGCTTCGAAGGTAGCAGCTATAACATCATCGACGATACCAATGCTGCTTTCCAGAGAGGAAGAAGCTTCATCAATCTAGTCAACGGAATCTTCTACCTGAAATGCGAGGGAGAAGCCGATGGACCATACTACAATATCACTTCCGTTTGTTGCTTCCACCAGGGCATGTATGCTCGCTCTATCGAGCGCAACGTGGTGTGGCAGATTGACGTGATTGATAAGTCTCTTTTCCTCACCAAACACGGAGCTAATATGGCAAAGAAACCGAAAGAAGTCATCCTGGATAACTTCAGTCCCGAAGCTGATGTCGATACAATTGATGATGTCGAGCTACTCGAGGAACCCAGATCATTTGATTCTCAAGAGCTGCTGATTGAGTAAACAAGCTAGATTGAACCAGCGAAGCCTGCTATAATACGAGCAGGCTTTTTAATTTGGAGACTCGCCTATCTCCCCACTCTCGAAGGATTCCTACATTGAAAATATCAGAACATTTCTACTCGCTCCAAGGCGAGGGCATCTACAGCGGAGTGCCATCCTACTTTATCCGCTTCTTCGGTTGCAGCTTGCAATGCCAGGGCTTTGGTCAGAAGAATCCCGCTGATAAATCGACCTGGGTTCAGCCGTGGAAAGATATCGACATCAGCAAGATCGAATCCATCAAGGACCTGCCACAGGAGATCTACCAATACGGATGCGATAGCGTATACTCATGGGCTGCCAAGTTCAAGGACATGCAAACCGAGTACGAAGCTGATGAGCTGCTCGACCAGATACCGCAGCTCGATGCTATCGCATCTGGTAAGGTCCATATCATCTTCACCGGAGGCGAGCCGATGCTCAAGTTCAACCAGGATGCTATGGTGGAAATCATCACAGCCCTGCTCAAGAGATATCCCGATGCTCAACCGAATATCACCATCGAGACCAACGGCACGATGAATGTATATCAGCCATTGCGCGACCTGATCGCATCCGACCGATTCAATCTTCTATTCTCTTGCAGCCCCAAGCTCTTGCACACGAGTGGCGAGCCAGCATCGAGAGCTATCAAGCCCGACAAGGTTCGTACGTATAAGGTGCACGACAAGGTTATGCTCCTGGGCAAATTCGTCGTAGCCAATCACGATGCTGCTAAGCAGGAATTTCTCGAGGTAGCTAAGCTCTACGACTTCATGGATGCCATCTATCTGATGCCCGAGGGTCCGAATAAGCATAGAGTAAATGATAGCGCCACCGAGATTGCTGAGTTTGCTATGGCTCATGGCTACCGCTTCACCCATCGCCTCCACAATCTGCTGTGGAACAACAAAATTGGAGTCTAGCACGATGAAACTAGAAATGGTGTTTTCTGCTGGTCGCATGATGGGCTTAGCTAGGAGCATCCCATGGATGACAAGACCCGAAGCTCCGGTTAAGCCTCATATGGATGCTCTATGCGCGTATATCGATATCCTCAGAAACGAATGCTCGGAGATCATGGGCTTGCCCTTCCAGATATCGCAGCTCTACAACGCATACACAGAGAAAGAAGAAATCGAGTTCTACAACGAGCACGAAAGACTCCACATGGACAATATCTTCGCTGATAGCGGTGGCTTGCAGATGGTGACTCTGGGCAAGCACAAGAACAAGACTGTAACGGAAGAAGACAAAGCCAAGGTCTACGAGTACCAGCAAGATGCTGACTTCGCATTCTGCTTCGACGAAATTCCAGCCGTTACGATTGGTAGCAATCCGCGCTCGAATGCTAACGACCGCTACATCGATCCGAGCAGGATCGATAGCTCATCGATTGCAACCGCACAGAACATCAACGCGCAAGCTAAGTTCTTCGAAGACCACGATGCTAGGGCAAAGATATTCCACATCATCCAGGGCAACAGCATCGACGATATGGTGCGATGGGCTGATGTCGGATTGCAGCATATCGATAACAAAGATCGCCTCGCGGGCTTTGCAATGGCAGATACCTGCATGGGAGTTGGTGTGCTCGAGTCTGTCGATATGCTCCTTGCGTTCAATCGCATCCAGGAGCTAACAGACCATCGATACAAGCGAGTTCACTTGCTGGGTATCGGGTCAGCATCGAGACTGACTCCGCTGCTCGCTTTCCTGAACAGCGGACTGATCGACAAAGACATCACCATCTCGTTCGATAGCAGTAGCCTTTCGCTTGCATGGATGCACGGCATCTTCCTCGACTACACGGGAAAGCACAGTCTGACAGAACGACACAAATGCGCAGAAGCCATCAAGACCTGCTACAATGAGCTGTTCCCGTTTATCGAGAGTCACACAGGAGCTAACAAGCAGAAGCTGCTCGACTTCATTCTCGACAGCCGGATGCAGTATGGGAAGCTGATCCTCGGTGCTAATTCTAATGACAATGCACCAGCACCAGAGCGCCATGCTGCTCGTCTGTTCATCGTGCTTTCGTGCCTGTGGCAGACAAAGGTCCTGTGCTCGCAGTTCGTTGATATCATCAACGGCAAGAGCAAGCGCAACCATCCTTCCCTAGCATTCAGCCGAGTATCAAGCTATAATGATGCGCTGAAACTGCGCAACGATATCATCTCACGATTGCCATCGAAGCGCGTACCACGAGTCGAGAATACTCTCGACAAATTTTTCTAATCATCCTGGAGCCCCATCATGAACAAAAACGATCAGATAACCGAAATCGTCCGCCGTAGCCTCGGCGATAGCACCAGCTATGCGGTATACAGCAGAGAGTGGAATGCAAGCCTGCTCAATCCGATCCCTCGCCATCTCCTCCGGGAAGCTAACGATGTTCCTGTCGAGCTTCCCGGTCTCGACATCTGGCATTGCTGGGAAGCATCGTTCCTGCTTCCGTCAGGCAAGCCACAGGCAGGTATCGTCAAGATCATCATCGATGCTAATAGTCCGATGATGATCGAGAGCAAGAGCATGAAGCTCTTCTTCAACAGCTTCGATATGGCAACCATGAAGTCGACAGAGCACTACGTTGAGACTCTGAAGCAATGCTTGTCTGATGCTACCCAGAGCGATGTCCAGGTTGCATTCTTCGATGCCGAGGAAGTCGATTGCATCGGCTCTCCTCTGTGGGCACTCGATGATCTCGATGTATCGGGATTCGAGTACAATCGCGAGCATGAGCATGTCAAGAAAGCCGTAGCTAATGAGCTCTATCGCTTCAATGCCTTCCGCAGCCGCTGCCGCCACACGAAGCAGAAAGACACAGCCACAGTCGATATCAAGGGACGATTCAAAGCCGACTCGCTCCTGAAAGAACTGGTATCGTACCGAGAGCACAACGAGTTCCACGAGCTCTGTGCTGATATGCTCTACCACAAGCTGCACAGCATCGACCCTGACTGCTCGGTCTATATGTTCTTCAATCGCCGCGGCTCACTCGATATCAATCCCATTCGCTTCAAGTCCCATCCTAACCAGCAATACGCCATGTTTGCAAGCATCGATTATATGATGAAAGGTAGCATGGCTCAGTGATGGATAGAGAGGTCATCATGCTAGCAGCGATGCTAGCGAAACCAAATTTCGCCATGCTAGCGATGCCCTTCGTGCAGCGTGATTTCTTCCAGGATGCTGAGAGAGCAGCGATATTCGAAGCTATCGATAAGCACTGGAAGAAATACGAGGTCATGCCGAACAAGGCTGCTGTGCAGCTCGAGTGTCCCGATAATACACAAGTCGAGACCATATTCGATGCTGCTATCTGCAACGGCATGACTGATGACTATCTGACTGACCTGGGCGAGCAATGGTGTCGAGAAAGAGCATCATTCAATGTCATAGCTACCGCTATCGACGTCTATGATAAGAACAACAACACAGTCAAGGAATCAGCCATTCCAGCGATGCTCGAAGCTGCTATCAGCATCAGCTTCGACACTAGTATCGGTCACGATTGGGCTGACGATGCTGCTGAGCGATGGGAATTCTATCACAATCCGGAATCTACCATTCCATTCGATATTGCGGCTCTGAATGCTATCACCGCAGACAAGGGCGTAGCACGCAAGAGCCTCAATATCGTCATGGCTGGTGTCAACTGCGGCAAGACTGGCTTCATGTGCCATCTTGCTGCTGGCTACATCAAGGCTGGATTCAACGTATTGTACATTACGCTCGAGATGCAGGAGAAGCTGATTGCTCGCCGTGTGGATGCGAATATAATGGGCATCGATATGGATGATATCGACCGAGTCAGCAAGGATGATTTCTTGAACAAAATCGAGTCCATTAGACAGAAGAGCTATGGTCGCTTGCGCTTCAAGGAATTTCCATCCGGCGAAGCATCGTCGATGCACATCGAGCGCGTGATGCACGAGCTTCAGATCAAGAAGAATATTAAGTTTGATGTGGTATTCGTTGATTACATCGGTATCTGTGCTAGCCATCGTGTGAGCCTGAAGAATACCAATTCTTATGGCTATCTCAAATGCGTAGCAGAGGAGCTTCGAGCTCTTGCTATGAAGCATGATGTTGCTGTATGGAGCGCAGTCCAGCTCAACCGCGGTGGCTTCTCCTCTACCGATGTCGAGATGACAGATATCGCTGATTCCTTCAGCATTGCAGCTACGGCTGATATGCTCATCAGCATGATGCGAACCGAGGAGCTCGATGCTATCGACCAGGTGCTGATTAAGCAGATCAAGAACCGCTACGCGAACAAGAACAACAAGATGCGATTCCCGATTGGTGTCAATCAGGAGCAGCAGCGATACTTCGATGTCGAGGATGCTGATAGCAATATAGCATTCGCTGAGAGCAAGAAGAAGACTACGAGTGCGATACTAGCTAACAATGCTAGCAACAAGCTCGCATCAAGAAGCGAGAAGATGAAGGCTTTGCAGTAGTGGTGAAGCGATGCGATTAGAGCTCATCCTAACACGATGGGCTTTCTTTTTTGAGCAAAATTTTTAGCGCCGAAAAACAGACATGAATTTTACCGACCGCCAGGGTCAGTAGCACTCGCCATGCGAGATTCGCCTGTTTTTGATTTTCTTCAATGATTTCAATGCTTTATCAAAATCCGAGATGCAAAAATTTGGCTGAAATTTGCTAATGAAATCAACGCCTTACAAATTTTTCGAGAAAATCGGAGAGAAATCCATTCAGACCGAAGACCTAAATAATGCACATAATCTGTACCTCAAGAGAGTTCCATGATCACATCGAAAGAAGAGCTTATCCAGTACGCTATGCGCCGTCTCGGTCATCCCGTGATTGAAGTCAATATCGCTGAGGAGCAGGCATACGACTGCCTTGATGAATCCTTGCAGCGATACTACGAGTTCCATTCAGATGGAAGCCAGCGAATCTATCTGCTCCGCGTAGCTACAGCGGATGATGCTGCGAGTCAGACCATTGCCATGCCCAATGATATACTAGCTGTAACCCACAGCATCAACCTCGGCTCGGGCATGGGACTGACCAATCTCGGTAACCTGACCAATCAGATGTACATCGCTGATATCATCCATCGCACTACCTTCAGCTCTGGTGGCATGGGCTATGCTCGCTTCTACACCGAATACAGCAATGGTATGACTGCATCGAGTCAGGGACTGGGAATCTTCCAGGCGAACATGAATTACCTGCAAACGCTCAATCAGCTGATGGTAGCACAGCATCCGCTCCGCTTCATCAAGCACGGACACAAGGTCCGGTTCGATGCTAGCAATATGATCAAGCAGGGCGATATCATCGCATTCGAATGCTACGCTATGAACTCCGCTGAAGCATACAAGGAGACGTATAACGACTTCTGGCTGAAGCGCTACTTCATCGCTATGATGCGCAAGCAATGGGCGAACAACCTGATGAAGTATAACGGCTTCCAGCTTCCGTCTGGTATGACTATAGATGGCTCTACCATGCTGCAAGAAGCGAACAATGACTTAGCTGCTCTCGAGCAAGAGCTACGAGAGGTCTGGGAAGAACCGATTATGCCGCTGATAGGATGATAGCATGACCGTATCGAGATACTTCAATAAGCTCGAGCATCGTGGCGAGCAGACACTCTACGATAGCATCGTATGCGAAAGCATTCGAGTCGCTGGATTCGATATCCTCTACATCAAGCGCGATGCTGATATCGACCCGATACTCTACGAGTCGAGAAATGCCAAATTCGACGATCGCAAGAGCTGGACTATCGAAGCTAGCATTCCAGACAATCTGATGGGATGGGAAGGCGAAGGTCAGGCTATGGCTCAGTTTGGCATTCAGATCGAGAACACGGGCAATATCCTGATCGCCAAGACCTCGTGGGAATTGCTGATGTCGCAGAGAGCAGCAGCAAACAAGCCCACGCAAGACAGACCGCTCGAGGGCGATCTGCTCTATTTTGGCTATGGCTACAAGACCTACACGAACACGCTGTTCCAGATCAATCACGTTGACTTCAGCGATGCTAGCTGGCAGCTCGGACGAACCTTCGTCTATCGCCTACGATGCAGCCTGTACAAGCCAACAGCTGATGACCTGGTAGAAATCGAGCAGCATGGGCTATCTGATCAGCTCGAAGCCCTGCTGACGAAAGAGCAGCAGATCAAGCAGAACGAGACTACCGAGCGCATCGCCGATACCATCCGCCAGTTTGATGAAACCCATCCATTTGGTTCATTCTGATGAAGAAGACACAAGAGCATTACTACCATGGTACGATCAAGAAGCTGATAACCGTATTTGGATCAGTATTCAATGATCTGTACTACATAACCGATCGTGGCGAGAAGCGCAAGGTTCCGCTGTACTACGCGCCGCGAGAGAAGTTCCTCACTCACAATCTCGAGTCTGCTGATATGAAGCGCTTGCAGGTATCGATGCCGACACCGAGACTGGGCTTCGAGCTTACTGGCATGAACTACGCACCAGAGCGCCAGCTCAATCCGATGAATCGGCTGGAATCGAAGAATGATAAGCAATGGCAGTACAATCGCGTATGCTACGACTTCGCCTTCTCTCTCTATCTGCTTGCTAAGGATTTCGAGACTTCTCTGAAGATCATCGAGCAGGTCATACCGCTGTTCAGTCCGAGTCTGAACGTTACCATTGATGAGGTAATCGACTACAAGCACAGCAATGACGTGGCGATCATCCTGAACTCGGTAGCTCATGATATCGACTACCTTGGTGATTTCAGCCAGCAGCGTAACATCCTGTGGACCTTGCAGTTCACGATGAAGGCATACCTGTACAATGCGAATCAGCTTGCTAATCGCATCAAGGAGACTATCATCCGTCTGTCTCCTGGAGAGATGGATGCTGCGTTTGATGATATGACGAGTCTGGTCGTGCCGCGAAGCGCGGAGAAATCCGAGCCTCACGAGATTGTTGATAGCAACCAGCCGAGACGTGATATCTTTGGAGAAGAACCATGATTGACCCTATTGCAGATGCGCTCGACTGCGAGCCGGTACCGAGCCCGAGCACCGAGGTAGCTACCGTTAGCCCCGATGATTTTGAGGAGAAGGTACGAGCATTCCGAGCTAATGCTGCTGCCTTTAGCGCTATCGACTATTCTGATAGTCGAGATAACCTGCGCTCCATCATCAGGGCTGGAATGGAGATGATGCCAGATGTAGCACAGGCTGTCCGTGATACGCAAGAAGCGAAGGCTATCCACGCTGCATCTGACTTCATGAAGACCCTAGCTGATATCAACGAGCGGCTGGTTAGAATGAATAACGATGTCTTGAAACCAGCGAAGCAATCTGCTAATATGCCTGCTGCAACTGCTCCCAAGATCGAGCAGCACATCGGCACCAATCAGATGATTGTGATGGCTGATGCTAAGGATATTTTTAGTAAAGCCAAAGAAACAGAAGAATGAACAAGTTCGAGTCTATCATCGCGCTGAGTCATATCAAGCGCAATCTATCCCATGAGCGGCTTCCTCTCCCCGAGGATAAGAATGCTCGCAGTCAAGCAGCATTGATGCTATTCGATATCCACCGAGCGCTAGCCAACTACAGCAAAGTAGAAGAACAGCATGCTATGGAGCAGGTGCTTGACCTGACTACCAAGCATGGCGATTCTCTCCGTGGAGTCATGAAGTTCCTCGAGAAGACCAAAGATAATCCTCTTCATCTGATTGGCTTCAAGAGCACCGATGCCCATCTGATCCAAGCTCTGCTGTATAAGAGCAACCCAGGATACCACGAGCTAGCGATGCTATGCTACAAGGCATCAATCCTTCCTCACTCACGATGGATGGGATGGATTGGCAGCAGGAAGGCTGGTATGAAGATGCTTGCTATCCATGCTCGATTCCACGAGCTATCATCATCGAAAGCACAGCAGCTAGTACTAGCATTGCAAGCAACAGAACCGGAGTATCGAGACAAAACCGAAGATAGCTGGTGGCTTGCTCTTTGCAGCATCATCCCAGCAACGATGGATATCCTAACCGACTATGCCTTCGCTCATAAGATACCGAACCACATCATGTGGCAGGCGGTCTGTGAAGATGCTTGCTCCAAAGCCGAGATGACTTCCATTCGGATGCGCAAGCGCGAAGATAACGATCCGTGGCTTGCTAACAGAAGACGAGCATCATGAAGTACCAATCAGAATACAAGCTCGATAATGTCGAGATCATGACGGATATGGGCTACAAGCCCATTCTTCGTATTCTCGAGACGAAGCCCATGCCCATGTGGTCAGTCGATACGACTACGCACCATCTTACCGCTGCTGATAAGCATATCATCATGACAGATGCTGGCGATGCTTTCATGGATGAGCTAAAGCCCGGGATGCACTTGCTAACAGATAGCGGACCAGAGCCCGTGGTATCCATCAGCAATCTCCATCGAGAAGAATCCTGCGTCGATTTCATCATCGGTGACGATAGCCACGTTTACTATGCTGATGGTATCCTAAGCCACAACACGACTACGAGCATGGCATTCCTGCTCCATCAGGCTATCACCAGGAGTCACATCCGCATCGCGATACTAGCAAACAAGCTATCGACTGCAACAGAGATACTCGACCGCTTGAAATTTGCCTACGAGAATCTTCCGTGGTTTCTTCAGGTGGGAATCGAGACATGGAACAAGCAGACCGTCAAGCTCGGTAATGGAACAGAGATCATAGCAGCAGCTACAAGCTCATCATCGATTCGTGGTAAGTCGATAAATTGCTTGATGCTGGATGAGCTCGCCCACGTCGAAAATGATACGGAATTCATGGCTAGTACGTACCCCGTCATATCATCCTTCAAGAACTCGCGAGTCATCATCACATCGACGCCGAAGGGATTGAACCTCTTCCATCAGATTTTCAAGGGAGCAAAAGAAGGACACAACGCCTTCAAGCCCAGCGAATACGATTGGCGCGTGGTTCCAGGACGAGATGAAGCATGGAAAGAAGAGACTATCGCTAACACGAGTCCGATGCAGTTCGCCCAAGAGTACGAGTGCGTCGGAGGAAATACCGAGATAGAGGTTATGCTTGATGGAGAGCATAAGACGGTATCAATCAAAGCCCTATGCGATAGCCCTGCTGCTGCATCCCACCTGATAAGGACGCCATTCGGATATCGAGAATTTGCTAGCATCCGAAAGCAGACTAAGCCCTGCATCAAAATATGTTTTGAAGATGGTGGCGATATCGTATGCACGCATAACCACCACTTCGTCGATGGTGCTATTGATATCATCGCATCGTCTCTTCGTGTTGGTGATGATCTCCAGGGGCGCAAGATTACTAGCATCGAAGAGCAGGGAGAGCAGGCGGTATATGACCTGCTCGATGTCGATGGTCATCTGTACTACACCAATGGGCTGGTATCGCACAACTGTGCTTTCTTTGGTAGCTCCGACACGCTGCTTTCTGGTGATTGCTTGCAATCGCTATCGTATATCCATCCGCTCCACGAGACGGAGCACATGCGAGTCTACGCGATGCCCGATCCATCTAGGACCTATTGCATTGCTGTCGATACTGCCCTCGGTACTGGTGGTGATTACTCGGTAGCTTCGGTGTTTGATGTATCTGCAATGCCCTACAAGCTGGTAGCAGTCTTCCGTCACAATCTGATGCAGCCCATCGAGTTCGCTGCTCAATGCTTCGAGCTTCATAAGCAGTACAATGATGCCTTCATGATTGTCGAGAACAATAGCTACGGCAAGATCGTAGCTGATAGTCTATGGTACGATTACGAGTGCGATAATATGTTCTGCGGCAAGGAGCAATGGGAGGCAGGCACTATCGGCATGACTACGACGAAGAAAACCAAGTCTATCGGATGCAGTCATCTCAAAGCACTGATCGAATCGAAGCAGCTCGAAATCAGAGATGCGGTAGCAATCCTCGAGCTATCTACATTCAGCAAGACACGCTCTGGCTCCTATGCTGCAGAAAACGGCAAGCACGACGATATCTGCATGACACTAGTCATGTTTGCGTACGTGGCGAGTCTCGACTACTTTGCTAATATCAACGACATCAACTTCCGTCATGATATTCGTGAGGCTATGGAAAGCAACACCAGCTTCATGTTCATTGATGACGGCACAGAGGACCTAGAATGAAAGACCTACCAGTCAAATACACAAACAGCACGCTATCGAGCGGTAGCATGATCGAGAATATCATCCGATTAGCAACAGAAGCAGACCCCGGTGTTCGTATCGAGTCTTACTGGTGCAGCGGTGGTCATGCCTTCATCAAGACGAACGATGCTGCAAAGCTCGAGTACGCGCAGCAGCTAGCGATACCGCAGATATCGACATCGAAGCTCTACGTATATGATAAGCGCAATGATGTGGTTCAGCTTCGCACAGTTGACGAGTCTGTGCTTCCTGATCTTGCTGAAACATCAGCTGGATTCGTTATCGGTGCAGCTCCTGCATGGTGGAGCCTCATATACGATAGCCCAGACGAATGCGTGCTGAAGCCGAACTGGCCCGGTAACACTCGGCATTTTCTGCTCCGAAAGAGACCGAAGGAAACCGGCGGCATCGCATGGAGCAACAAGCCCTACGCGATTGCTACCTACTCGATAAACCATGATTTCATCCAGATGATCGCTTTGAAGAACTACGATGCAGCAAAATCAGTAGCGGAGAATTTCAATCAGTTCGCTATCTCAAATACCTACGAAAGACCGCAGATACTCGATACAAGCGGAAGCTGGGGATTACACGTATCGCCACGAGCAATCTACACATACAACACACAATACTATGCTATGATTGGCTTCGGTCTGTGCTGTACAGTCAATGGAGAGAATCAAGCATATACGTACGGCAGCAAACCAATCGACCTGAGCACGAGCAGCATCTACACCAACGACAGTAGCGGTCTGGTCGAAATCAACGATAAGATGATTCGAGGCGATCTCAAATACTTCGCTACCGACACTGTTGCTACTAGTATGTGCATTGGCAGCTCCGGTGCTAGTATATGGGCAATTCTTGATGCTATATGCTACCAGGGCTCAGCCGAGAGAGGCAAGACTGTACTGATCGATGGCGATAGCTACATCCTCGACTACTATAAGATCGGGATGAAGAAATGAATCAGGTATTTCGCATCAAGGGCGAGCCAACGCTCGAGAATATATTCGGTAAGCGCAACGTAACGCAGGTCCAGAGCATCGCTATCACAGGTAACGAAGCTACGATTACCTACAAGACGAATCACGAGATGACCATGAGCGATATCATGGTCTATGGTAACGATGGATCTGAGTTTGAGCTACTCCAGATTACCAATGCTAAGACAGTCAAAGCTAAGGTAGTAAAGACAGGCAATCCAACAGAAACCTACTGCCAAGCGCACCAGCTCGAAATCATCCGAGATGGTCTCATTCGTATCGGTGATATGGCATTTCGGCTGGAGAAGAAAAACGGCTACAACTACGCCCAGATGTACTTCTTCAGAGACCATAACTTCGAAAAATCTGAGAACCAGAAGGATGCCATCTATCTGCGAGATAACATCTTCGTTGCAGTCGGACCGAATCTGCTAGCATTCCAGACTAACAGCTTTCCCGGCATGATATTCCATTCTGATATAGGCACGCTCTTCATGTCATCTGATAGCGGCGTGTATAATATGAGTGGCGAGAGGCTCACCTTGATGTCGGGCTTTACTAATGTTCCAGAGCGGATGATAGTCTCGAAGTCATCAACGTACGAAGCTATCGTGACGCCGCTATATGTAGGCTCTCCGCAAATTCCCGAAGACGTTGCCATCGCCAATAATCTGATCCACATCCCTAGTAGCATCTACGCGAGGCGCAAATGAACCTATGGTCGCACCTGCTCACGCAGCAATACATAAGCGATATCACAAAAGCCGACTACAACCGCCTATGCGATATCCTGACTGATGGATTCGAGACTGATGTCGAAGCTACACCTGACGGCGATGCTATCAAGCTATCGAAATGGCTGTGTCTGCTCAACTATCAGCAGATACGTATCGGCTCGCAGACCATGCGCATCACCGAGATGCTTCCCGATAACAGCTACAAGACCGATACTCCGCTCGCAGCGAAAGGCAAGGTCTTCCTGGTCGGCATGGGCTTCACAAAGATCGCATCCGATGCTACGAGCATGACTATTGCATCAAGACGAGGCCATCAATTCACACTTCGCAAGGCAGCGAGAGGCCTGATCGAGATGCAGATTGGATCAGCGAAGCGAACGCTACTAAGCCCATCATATAATCAGACTTCCATGCAATTCGTGGGCTTCGTGTCAGATGGTAATGCGCTGTACTTCACGCAGTATTCGCAGGTTGCCTTGCCTATTGCTTACTTCTGGGATGATGGCACAGCATTCAAATGCTCGGTAGGAACATCAGACTACATTGGATCTGCTGGCGGCACCAGTATCGAGGAGATAAGCTACGATGGAACGAAGCGCAAGGACCTGAAGGCTACTCTCCAGCCGAATAACTTCACCAGCTACGCAAACGTCTACATCCGCGGAGCATACTATGCAAACAGCAGGTATCGCACGCTGCCCGGCTTGTATATTCCTCGCTTCAATGACTGCTTCCAGCAGCGACAATCGGGCAAGATCATCGAGTATCTCGACAAGGTAGCATTCTCCACCAATGCTGCTGACTGGGAAGAATCCGACTACAGCCCAGATGATTTCATCATCGGCTATCAGGGCGGATATAGGCTGACTCGCTATGCTATACTCCTGGGCATCACCAAGCCCAACGTATCAATCTCAAGCTACGATAACGGCAAGCCCATCAATAACAGCAAAACCATCTATCATACGATGAATGGCATCTATATCAGCAAGATGCGCATCAAGAACCTGAAGAGCCAGGATGATACCATCTTCGGCACGGTATGCCCGCCTAACACATGGGTCGAGTTCGCTCCTGACCTGAGAACAAACTATTATTACCATCATGCTCATATCGAGTACGACTACATCGAAGGAAAGCCCATTCCGAAGCAGGAGCAGCCTAGCCTCAAGATCTTCGACCTGCGCAAGAAATTCCAATGGTACCAAGCCATCTATAATCAGGAGCACGATGCCATCAGCTATGCCAGCGGTAACATCACGGTGGAAGGCATCCCAGTCAACGGCAACACGATCATCGTCCGCCATCCCAACGGCGACCTGAGATACGATAATCAGCCGAGCAAGTACACGATAGCGATGCCCAGCACGTATCTGAACTGCCAGGTCGATGCCTTCGCTCCCTATCCCTACTGCGGTATCATCAAGCATCATGTGGTTCCGTATAGCACTAGTATCACGCTGCGAGACAATAGCAAGACTGGCACAGCGCTTGCATTCGATCAGATCGAAGGACAGGCTGCACGATACGCCTATGGCTTCTCCATGGATGCTGGTACCATCAAGATACCGAAGCAATCGAAGACCTTCGCTGCTATCTGCTATCACGATGGCGGTGGTGTTAGTATCGTGATGCTATCGAATGCGAAGAAAGTCGATACCGATGCAGTAAGACTGAAGAGCAATGGAAGCAAGATCGAGCTCACAGCATCGAAGCCCATCAGATGCGTGATAGCTGGATACTACGACGATGATGCTCTGTTTGCTGGCGCTAGTAGCAAGCAAAGATTCCAGTCCATGGAGACTATCGATACCCCGCTCAATGCTACCATCTCATGTGACGATGCGATTGCAGCATGGATCGAGTCTGATAGCGAGATTGAGCTCACAGTAAACGATAAGCTGTATAAGGGAAGACACATCCACCTTCCGATAGCATCGAGTCTGCTCAGGTTGCAGTCGAGGTCAGATGGTCGAGCGAAGCTAACGCTATTCCGAGTATAGTCATGAAGCCCATCTCGATTGGATGGGCTTCACTTTTTGAGCAAAAAAATTAGAGCCAAAAAACGGACAAGAATTTTACCGACCGCCAGGGTCAGTAGCACTCGCCATGCGAGATTCGCCTGTTTTTGATTTTCTTCAATGATTTCAATCGCTTAACAAAATCCGAGATGCAAAAATTCATTCGAAATTTCCTAGCAAAAATAAGGCTTTGCAAATTTTGCTTGCGTTTTCGAGAGAAATCTCTATAATACGAGGCCTAATCAAAACCAGGAGAAATCACATGAACCTCACGTACAAATACCATCATCCGCTGTCGGTGATCTACCACGGTAATATCATCCAGGTACCATCACGAGCAAAGTGGATAGCTATCGACAGCGAAGGCTTCCTCTGGGCATATTACTCGAAGCCATCTATCGATAATCGAGCTAAGCGATATCGTGCTAATGGAGAGGAAGAGAAGGTATCAGCCCATCTCTTCAGCAAAATCGCCAAATGGCAAGACACGCTATGCCCAGCCATGGATTGCCAGTGGATGATCGATGTCATCACCGTATGCAAATTCGCTGGCATCAACGAGGATGCTATCAATCTAGCACTCAACGGAAAGAAAATCACCAAAGCAGAATACGAGCACTTCATGACTCATGCTGCATCGATGCTCGATGAAGATACGCTAGAAGATCTTGATGAGTATCTGGTTCCGGAGAAGACTGTCCTGGGCTTTCTGAATGTCCCGAACTGGGCTCAGTGGCTCTGCATCACCTGCAATGGCTGCATTGCTGTGTTTGATAAAGAGCCCAGTCTCATAAATGGGATCTGGCAAGCTAATGGTAAGGGATTGCAAATCGTCGGCAAGGTCGATAGCTACGATAACTGGGCTAAGAGCAAGACCAAGCTACCAGCCTCGAGCTAGCTCATAATTCACATAGTACGCATCGCGCGTAATCATATGCCCGATAGCAACGATCATGTACTTGCCACTATACGAGCCGGTGCCATCAGAGCTATCGGGCACATCTATTTCGCAGGGCTCTCCGAGCCACTGAAACGATGTCACCTGACCAGGACACTGAATCTTCAGCAGCGATTGGTTCGCCTTGAATATCTGCTCCCGCCGATTCTTCCACGAGCTCATGAAATCATCGATGGTTGACTTGCCGCTCTGATAGATCTGCTCGTGCAGCGGTCTGAACTGAACCGCAGCAGCGCTAGCATTACCTTTCCATTTCTTCCTCGTAAGCTCGAAGCTCACAGGGCTTGCATCATGCAATCCAGATACGATATTCTCTGCATGATTGAATGGGTCATGCACAAAGTGAGAGAACTCGAGATTCTTGTTGTGCTCGTAGTTTCCGTTCTTCTTGATGAAGTTCGGTCGCATCACAAACTTGGTAACGAGTGGTCTATCCCACATGATGCTGAGGCTCTGGCAGTCGAAGATCTTTCCATCGTCTGATTTTTGATGGAACACGAAATCGTAGTTGCCCTTGAAGCTCGTCGACCGCAGTAGCAGACCGATGGCATTGAGTGGTGTCATCTGAGCTGCGATGAAGTTATACTCGCCCTGCGAATCCGCAGGTAGCCTCGTTCCACCACCAGACATCGATGCGTGTGGTCTTGCTTTCTTGGGATTCTTATCGCTAATCTCGATACCCATCTCCTGAGCAATCTCTCGGATCATATCGATAGTCTTCTTCTGCTGGTATGCTTTGCATAGCTTCGTCTCCTGACTCTTGTGCAATGCCTTGTGGCAGCAGCGTATCACGTACGACTGCATTCCCTGCCCCTGCATGACGTTATCAGCAATCTCATTCACTACCATCTTGAGATTGACCGTGCCATCGGTATCGAAGCCCTGATTAGTCTGGAGGCTGATAGACACATCCTCTCCTCCTCTCAGTCTCATATCAGCAATAGCGGAAGCAGTATCGAGCAAGCCAATTTCTGCTGTCCATCCGGGCTGCGTGATGTCTTGGAATACGTTGATGCTGATTACAGCTTCAGATACATCCTTACCAGCGATGCTACATTTGATGCTTGCGAGATCGCCGAACGAGCCGCTCTTAACAGTCATACCATGCTCCTGATAATATCATCGAATGTTTGTATGAAGGCAGGATTGACCACGCGTATCTTATGCTTCGCCTCGTTCTGCTCGCGCTCGTAGTCGAGATGGCTTACCGGAATAATATACTCCGGAAGCTCGTTCTTAGCATACTGCTCTCGATACCTGATGGAGCTCCTATCATCGCATATACGACCATCCCGAGAATCAACGAACCAGTGCAAAGCATAAGCATCGCCGTACTTCTCCTTCGTGTATTCTACGAGCAGATCGAAGTCCATAGGCAAGCCAGCATACGGGTCGATGATGCTATTGACCATCCAGATGCTATACGCGAAGCGAACATCGCCATAGAGCCGATGGCTGATGCTCTCAGCAGTCTCGCCAGCATGGATGAAGATATCCTTATAGAGGAAGGTACGGTCGATATTGACTCGCTTCAGCAGCACCGCATGGGTGATCTCCGTGATGGGCTGGATGCCATCAGGATATGAGTAGGGTATGGTCTTGAGTAGCTCTATCATCAGTAGTGTCCCTGCAGCACATCATCACGAAGAATAATCTCGAGCTCGGTGAAGGTCAGCGAGAGGAAGATCTCGGCAGGAAAGCCATTGCGCATAACAGTCCACGAGCCCATGCCGGTATAGTCTGTTTGGATGCCTGCTATCGCGCATCGCTTGAACTTATGCAGAAAGGGATTATCCTGACCACGCCAGATATACCTGATCTCGATTTCTCTCGGATAGCCCAAGAAGGCAGACCTATCCGCTGCCTTGCCCGGTGGCAATGATGCTGCTCGAAATTCTCGTATGATGCTATCGATAGTCGAGCAGTCTTTCTCCGAGCGTGGATGAAACTTGAAGTCCATCGAAAAGGTGCGGAAATCGACTCCCTTGAACATAGCAGTCAGATATGGGTTCTTGACCTGACCAGTCATGATAGCACGAGCATCGTCAGCTGATACAGAAGAGCCACCAGCCTTCAGAGCTACGTTAGCAGCGCCAGTCGCGAAGTTGCCCAGGAAGCGCTTGCTCGCCTCGCCGAAGGAGCCACCGCCCTGCAGGAGATTGCCCATGTAGCCAGCATCGATATTGCCCCAGCTCACGGTATTGGGATTGTTCATCTTCTCAGGAAGATAGAGATTGATGTAGCCGTGCGGAGTTGATGACTGTGGGCTCTTACGCTCGTAGATAGCAAACTCAATCCATCCGGGATTGAGCTCTTGGTCTGTCGTTATATTGTTTGGGTAGTTTAAGATCATGATGTGCCCTCGAATAGCTCCTCGAGAGGAAGCCAGTATTTGTATGACATCACAATGCTGATGTTCTGCACCTGGTTGGTATTGCTGTACGCGTAGTCGATAGCAGTCACCGCAGTCGGATAGGCTTCGAATAGCTTCACGCCATAGATGGGCTTGTTCTCTTTGTTCAGCTGCTTGATAACCACATCAGCAACGTACTCATCGTAGAAATTGAGCGTGTTGTTCTTGATGTTGATTACGGTAGACTGCCAGATGTCGAAGAACTTGCGAGCAGCCATTTCTCCGTCTCCGTAGAATACGAAGCTCACATTATCGTAATTCTGGCTGTATGGTACCTTGTATGGGATGTTCTCCTGCTTGTGCTCGTATGCTAGCAGGTTTCTTTGTGGCATAGTGCAGGTGTGGCATAGCATATTGATCTTGCCCTGCCCATTCAGTCTATTATGCCACGAGCGTATCTCTGTGCTGGGCTTGAATGCCCCAGGAGTGTCTGGGATTCCTCGAGGCAGATTGAACTCGATCTGATAGCGGTTAGCAGGAGCATAGCCCTTATCGAATAGATGCAATGCGGGTATCATTTCTTGCTCCTCTTCTGGGCTTTCTTCGCACGGTGAATATGAGCAGAAGCATCAGCCCATACGGTAGCAGCGCTCGCTTTCTGGAAGTGCTGCGTTGGCAGATAGGCTACATTCTTCCATGCGGTATGATGGATACGCATGATGCGACTCTGCACGTGATTCCACAGATATCGCTTGATCATGAACTCGAATCCAGCCATGTGGTGCAAGCCCTTGAGCATCGAGTACGATAAGCGCATATAGGTTCTTTGACCGTGACCGCCAGTCTTCTCGTGCTTCATGAATGACATGAGCTTATCGAGCATCTTGATACGGGCTTTCACAGGAAGATAGTGCAGGTTCAGTCCAAGCATTCCATCATCGTAGAACTCGATAGGGATGACAAGAGGAAAGGCATCCCAATAGGGCAGGCTGTCTTTCGTCTTGGCATCGTATGCGTACTGGAACATACCACCAACGAATGGCTTCTGGCGGCTGGTAACTACCGATGCTTGTCCGCGCCTATCGACTCCGGGCTTAGCATACTCCTCGCCAGCTAGCAATCGTATCTGTGCCTTCCACCAGCTAAATGCGCTGAAGGTTCGGTCGCGCCTCTGCGCATCGTTCAGCCGGTCAAATTCCTGCTCGAGCTCGCCTTTATTCATGATTTGATTTTGTCAATAACTTCAATTGAAATTATTTAACTGCATACACCAGCATCACGTTATCACCAGCACGAGCATTAGCAGGACCAGTCGGCTTGCCTCGCGATATCATGCCCTCCACCTGAGCCATCACATACTCTTTTGTAAAGTCAGGAACCAGCACTCGCTCGGGATATCTGAGCGTAATGGAATAGCTCTTCTGTTCATCGTAGTTGAGCAATGCCATTCCCTTGACATCGAGCTTCATTCCAGACTTCGCTTTGATGATATGAAGCTTCTTGTTCTTCGTATGGTATAGCCATACCTCCTTCGCATTGACTGCTTTGACCGGATGCAAGCTAGTCAGCTTCAGCTCATCGAATGCGGGCAAGCAGCGGAATCGCTCGGCTTCCTTAGCAATCTGACTGGGTGCCTTAGGCTTCGCCTTCTGTTGGATTGATGGAGATTTCGTGATTGCTTGCTTCTGCGCTTGCGCGATGATGCCACCATAGAGCAGCTTCAGCATAGCCCATGCTTCTGCTGTATAGGGATATTCCTTGCCACAATCCTCGGAAACAACTGACTGCATCTCCATCAGATTCGCTAGCAGCTTTTTTGCTTCGCTAACGCATTCCTCCTGCTCTTTGGCATCTCCATCGAGTATGACGAAGGCTCGATTGCCTTTGCAAGCATCGTCTCGTGCGATATCGAGCTGATAGAGTAATTGGTTTTCCTTAACCTCATCCGCTCCGCTATAAGTTTTTTCAATTACTACTCGTTGCTTGATGCTCAGGTCATCGAGCATGCTGATAACGATAGCTCGATTGCACTCAGGATGATCGAGACCAAGAGACACGAGTCGAGCCATCTTGCATAGCGTGAGGATTGATGTCGTACCAGAACAGGAAGACTTATACTCGTATCTTCCGCTCGACACAGCATCAGCAAGCGCATGGAGCTCTTCTGCTTCAAGGAATGCTACCAGCCACTTCTTGTGGTCTGCTTGGTCGAATAGCTGGCTGTAGATGCTTAGTGCTCGTATTAGGGCAGTAGTCGATGTGATATCTTCGACCTTCATTTCGTCCTTCAGGGGCTTCGGGACTTTCATTTGGTTTTCCTTATTGGTATGATTGGATAAAGCAAGGCGGCATCGCTGCCGCCTTGCTGGCTTGCTTGGTGCTAATTACCGCATTGCCTCGAAGATGACTGCGATAATGAAGCACACAAATGCGAAGATACCGAGCATCCACGTTGCTGCTTCGATCTTGCGATGCAGAGCTTCGTCTTCGGCGTTGATATAAGGTTTCTTGATCATGATTTCTCCCATTAGTTTAATTTCTTCCAAACAATAAAATCAGCGATGATAGCAGCAATTATAAAGGCAACCAAGCACACTAGCAGTATGATTGATGCGACTTTATCATGCTTCATCTCATGGCATTCATAGCACTCGCCGTCTTTGATGATGTAGACTGCTGCCTTATTGCCTGAGCACTGATATTCAGTCATTTATCTTCTCCGCTGATGGTAAAGCCAGACTCGATGATCTCCTGGATTCTCTCGAGCGTATCGGCTTCGTCCTTATCGCGTATCATGATAGCATCGCCATCCTTCTGAATGCGGGGAAGGAACAGGCTCGCTGGTCGAGAGTCGTCTGCTGGCATGATATTGTTGAACTTGACTGCTATGATCTTTCCGATGTATTGCTCCGGATTAGCAGCAATCGTCTCTCTTTGCTTATCGGTGAAGCCAGATACATCAACGATGAGCTTGCCATCCTCGCTCTGGCACCGGATAGAACCAAAGGTAGCAGCGTGCTTACCAAGCGCATCGCCAGCTACCAGCTCCTTAACTCGCAGGTCGCATTCGGCTTCAGCTTTGAGCTTCATCATCTGCTTGGATGTAGTCGGAGCCCAGATGCCCATGCGCTCCTTAGCAACCGCTCCTTCCTTGCCCTGCTTGATGAAATCAATAGCAATCGCCTTGGCTTCATCGAATGTGCTCGCGACCTGATAATCGACACATGCGATGGTATCGAGAGCAAGACCATCAACAATATCCTGGACCTTCGCTAAGCGCTTGTTGTAGGTCAGGTCGCATTCTCCATCATCATTAGCTTTCCAGTCCCATACGTGATATCGAATCTCGACATCATCAGATGGCTTGGTGCCCTGCATCAGGCTGTTTAAGATGCCATTGCTTTCCTCTCGAGGCATAGCCTTATCATCGCGATAGCAGACCAGCTCTCCCATCAGAATGCCCTGGAAGAAGCCAGAGTACATATGGAGAGGATGGATGCTCGGATAGATATTGCCATTACGAGTACGAAGACCGAATGCTCCCATCTCGCAGTACGAGCCATCGAATTTCTCCTGCACGATAGCTCCATCCCATTCGAAATTATCGATAGCCTTCTTCGTTGGTAGACTGCATCGCATATAGTGCTTCGACGAGTCCCAGATGAACTCGTATCCCAGAACAGCATTGATGCTTGTAGCAGCAAGACCGATACCGAGGTTGCTATTGAGCATCCGCTGCATCCACGGCTGGTTATCCTTATCGAGAGCATCGAGCATCTCCTGAAGCTGCTCTCGAGATAAGCCACCAGCCTTCAGTCGGATGATGAAGTCTTCGAGCTTCTTATCTCCATGGCTGTTGGGCTTGATTTCCACCATGCCAAAGTTGACTGATGGGCTGTACGTGAGGAAGAGAATATCGAGCAGGTCTGCATTGTGCATGTGCTGGCGAAGCATCTCCTGCTTCGCCTTGATACCCGACACCGCTTTAATAGCTTCGAGAATATTAGAAATCATAAAGGTTCACCTGTGTCTAGAAAGAAGAAAGAATCCACGAATCCGTGGTTGTTTGATAGCAAGCCGTTTGCTGCGCTTACGGATAAGGCTCTTGCTGGCTTCGTGTACATTATAAAGCATAAATCATCGGGAAAGCAATATATCGGCAAGAAGTCGTTCTGGATGATGCGTACTCCGCCGGGCAAGAAGCGCAAGCAGAAGCTCGAATCTGACTGGAAGACCTACTGGTCATCATCAGCTACCATCAAAGCTCTGGTAAAAGAGCAGGGCGAAGATGCCTTCGAAAGACATATCATCGCCCTGTGCAAGGAAGAGAGAATGATGAACTACCTCGAGGTCAAGTACCAGTTCGCTCTTGGCTGTATCGAAGATCGGGATGCGTGGCTCAACGATAATATTGCTGGGAGATGGTATCCCCATCTATACAGCAAGCAAGCTATCGAGAGCTCGGTCGAATTTTCTCAAGCAGTTCCTGAGCTTCGCGCTTGCTAAGCTCGTACGAGTGCGATATAGCATTCGATAGCGCCTTAAAATCAATCGACTTCGCGATACACTCGAGCTCGGCTCTCGATAGCCTGCATCCGTGGACCTGGTAGTCTTCGAAGGCTTCGAGCGTGTAGTCGAACCTTCCATCCTGCTTGATCAGGTCATACATGATGCGAGCAAGCTCCTGTATCTCCACCTGCGCATGAGGATGGTTGCGCAATGCAATCATATGAAGCAGATTCTTCAGGTCTTGCTTGTAGGTGATTACCGTGTACTGGTTCAATGGCAGCACGATGCGAGCAGTCTCTCGATTCAGACCAGCACCGAGCAGGGCATTGTAGTTCTCTCGACTCTCGATGCTGCTATCGGTAATCCACGCATAGCACAGAGCTTGATCATGCTCGGAGAGAGGAGTATCGCTACTGCATTGCTTGTTGTTATTAGACTGCTCAACCATGCGCTCCATCGGAGGAATGTAGTAGTCTTCTGGTGCCTTGGTGTAGCGGAGCGATAGCTCGTTGATCGATGCGGTGCGATGTCTGACTAGCTGGCGCATCACGAAGATCGGTAGCTTGATCTGGAATACGAATTCAGCCATCTCAAACGGGCTAGTATGCTGGTGGCGGAAGAGATAGCGGATGAGGTTACGAGTAGCATCAGCTGTTCGGCTGCTGGGCTCTTCGTTATACGACTGCCGTGCTGCTGCTTCGATTAGCTTGTCGCTTCCCATGCTATCGATGAGGCGGACATAGCCCTTGTCTAGGTACTTCTGTTCTTTCATGTGTTCTCCAATGGATAATGATATAGCGATGCTTCCGCATCCGCTTTGAATTTGCATGGGCTGATGGCTACGATACACGGCTGGTCTCCATCCATTGCTTGCCACGCACTAGCCTCGAACAAGAACTCGGGCTTGTGCTTGAACGAGATGATCGAGCCATCGGTATTGGTAGCTACCCACTCGTGATGGCTCGGTATAGGCAGATTAGTCTTAGCATAGACTACGATTCTATGGAATGGTTTAATCATGGTCTTCTCCGAAATATATCAAGCTATGTCTAGCATCTATCGCATGGGCTGCTGTGTTGAGATCGCCCACAAAGACGCAATAGAGATCATCATCCGCTGCATCCCAACAGCGATGGATTTCGTTCCACTCGGGCTTTCTGGTATATGCGTAAACATCGCCATTGCGATCGGTAGCAATCCACGCAAAATGCTGTGGCAGCGTGAGCTTGAACCCGTAGTATCCTATCTCCTGCGGTTGCATCTTCTCATATACTTTTGATAGGCTGATGCTATATTCATATTCGACTAGCGATTCTCTAGCAGCATCGATGCCTATCGCATCTTGAGCTAACGGCGAGCCAACCATCGTGCTGATGGGACCATCCCATCCTGCAACCGAAAATTTCGGCTTCATCGGAAAGGCGAAGATCTCGCCATCGGCATTGGTAGCGATGTATTTGGTATCAAGCGGGACATCGAGCTGATGGTTATGATAGCTCACCTTCTTGGTAGCTATGATTCCATAGGGATCTGTGCTCATCATTCTTTATCTCCAACATACATTAAGCTCTGAGGAGCGCCTCTCAGATTGGTGATCTCGATAGTGCCCACGAACAAGCATCCGACATCATCGACTGATGGAGCCCATTTCGTATATTGCTCGTCCCATATCGGCTCTGCTGTGTAAGCATAGACTGCTCCATCGTAATCGAATGCAAGCCATGCAAACCTCCTGACCAGATTGATCTTCATGCCGTAGTAATCTATCTCGCGAGGCTGCGTATCCAAGTAGGCTGATGATGGTACGAGGTAATACTTGTACTCGACAAGCGATGCTTCAGCATCAGCGGATGCTTACCGCGCTATCGAATGAGCCGACCATAATCGCACTATCGGGAGTCCATGCTACGGCTACGAAGTTTGGCTTCCTTCCTGAGAAAGCATAGATATCGCCATTGGCGTTGGTAGCGATGTATCGAGTGCTGATAGGCACATAGAGCAGATGGCTATGATAGCTCACCTGCTTCGTGGGTGTTGGGTCTGCAAAAGCTGAGATGATCTGTTTATTTTCGAACATATATTACTTCTCCTTAATCTGCATCTTGCTTTGTTTAGCGTGCTCGACGGTGTGCTTGGTGGTATCAGTCAGCGTGCCAACGAAGAAATAATACTCGTCTGATGGTATGATATCCCAGTCTCGGCTTTCGTCAAACCACGACGGCTCATCATTGAATGCCCAGACCTCGCCATTTGCATCGTGTGCTATCCACGTATACTTGGAAGGGATATACATGTACGCGCCTTCGAACTGAACACGGCGAGGCTTTGCATCTTCGTACGTTTTGGAAAACTCGATGGGCGGCTCTTCTTTATAGCGCACTAGCGTAGCTCTGGGATTTTCGATTGTTTCAGCTCCATCGATATGAGCATCGCCGATGTAGCAGTATCGACCATAGTCGAATAGCCAGGTAGCTTCTTTATCGTTGTATCGCGGTCTTCTATCGGTAGCGAAGATGCTGCCATCGCAGTCAGCCATGATGTACCGCGTCCACTCTGGTACGATCAGACTGAAGCAGAAGTAGGTTACCTCTTTCGTCTCGCCATATGGCAGCTTGGATGCTGGGTTGAATGTTGCATTATCGAACATGATAGCACTCCATCATTTTCTTGGCTTTGTCGATACCAACCCGACTGATGTTCTTGATGAGCATCATCGATGGTTCCGGTTTGCCTGTTAACCAATAGTCTTCGCCTTCTTCTTTAGAGAACTCGGGACGATTGATGTAGCTGTAGATATCGCCATCAGCATCGCAAGCCACGTAATAGTGATTTGCTGGGATGGTAATCTCTTCTCCGAAAAAGAGCACAGTCTTAGTTTCGTGTTGGCTCATCTTTGGTGATCTCGATGCAGGTTTTAACGATAGCACGGAAGATGTAGTCCTTAGCGCGCTGCTCTACAGGAAGCTGCTCATACGGAACGCAGCAGGGATGTGTCTTCTTCTCGGGATCTTTGACTTCGCCATAAACCCAGCCATCAGCAATCTTATCCTTGAGCCAGTTGGCATGGCTATCTTCTGGGCTTGCATCGGGATTCTTCCATTGGAACTCGACTCCACTGATTGCAGATTCTTTCTGCCAGTCGGGAGCATCATCCCAGGGCATCTGGCTATCATCTCCAAGAGCCTGACAGTAAGCACGATTAGCCTCATGAGCGAGACGAGCAATATCTTTGGTTAGCATAGGTTATATTCTCCATAGGTTAAGAGCTGCGGATTGCAGCGGCAGGTATTATAATGCCGCCATCTATCCATCTCAAAATAAATAATTTCAATCGACTCAATAGGAGAAACCAAATATGGCACTGCCCATCATAAATCAGCCTACCTACACCATAACCCTACCTCTATCACAGAAGGAAGTCCAGTGCCGTCAGATCTTGGCTGGCGAGCACAAAGCATTGCTCGAAGCTGCATCGCGCAAGGATGATAAGGTCATGGGCGATACGCTCATCAAGGTCATGCAGGCATGCACGACTGGCTGTTCCGTAGCATCGCTCGACTATCCCGATGCAGAGTATCTCTTCCTTCGGCTGTATGCTATCGGCATCGACAATCAGCTCCGCATGCAATGCCAGTGTCAGGAATGCAAGACTAGCTTCGGTATCACCATTCCAGTAGCTGATATCATGCTTGATGAAGTCAAGGAACCACCAACCATCGACTGCGGCTCTGGTGTTTCGGTTAAGATGAAGTATCCTACCTTCGCATTGCAGCAAGCTGCGAAGAATGATGATGCTCTGCTCTATGCGATGGTCGACTGCGTGTATGATGAGCATAAGACCTACACTCCCGGTATCGACTTCAGCGAGGAAGAACTCAAGGAATTCATCGACCGCTTGCCTGCATCAGCTGTCGAGCAGATGATTGCATTCATCGAAGATATGCCTGCTATCGAATGGGCTCGAGACCTCGAGTGCCCATCGTGCAAAGCGAAGGGTCATCTGGCTTATCGCGGGCTGTCCGATTTTTTAGCGTGATGTTTGATGGGAACGGGCTGATGGAGTGGTATAAGACCATCTTCATCCTATCAAACCGGTTGCAGCCCAGCGAGATAGAACGCATGACTCTTATCGACATGAAGGTCTATGTTATGATGCACAACGACTGGCTCAGAAGACGGCAGGAGCAGAAATGAATATCGCTACGCTACTCAATCCACAGGATGCAGGGAATCAGTCTGCCATCGCTTTAGCTAATCTCTCTAGTGCTATTGCATCGCTTCGTAATCGGCAGTCGCTGACTAATCGCATAGTAGCAACTCCACAAGCCAGTGCAGCTGAAGCAAGAGAAGACACACAAGAGCAAATCATCAGCCATGCTCTCGATAGCATCGATACGAGTCTACAGCAGCTGACACAAGCACAGAGAGCCGAGCAAAGCAAGCAAAGGAGCGATAAGGCTCTCGCTGCATCGAAGCATTCCATCAAAGACGAGCATCGTATCCTTGATGAGCGCATCCGCAACGAAAGCAACACCAGCAACACAATTAGAATTTCCAATCAGAGCAATAAGAATTCCCAATCTGATATCCGCAAGGAATCGTTGCGCGACAAGGCGATTACCTCATTCAAGACTGCTGGATTGGGCTTGCTCCGTGGTGGCATAGAAGAAGTCAATATTCCTCTCTTCACGAAGATGACCGAGGTTATCGGAAGGAAGACTAGCGAGTGGCTGAGTCGCCGTAATCACAACGAAGAAACGGAGACGAACACAAGCAATACGAGCAATCGCTCGAGCGATATCTCGACTCTCGAAGCTATCAGGCGGATGAGTAATCAGAGGAGCTCAGAAGAATCGAATAGCACGAATATCATTAGCATGAGGCGTGGTGCTGATGGTGTCTTCCGCCAGGATGATAACGAGAATGATGAGGTTCGTACTGCTCAGATGGCTGATGATATCAGCGCTCATCGCCAGGAAGATAACCAGTACCACAAGACCACCACATTCCTGCTTGAGGAGATATCCAGCAAGCTCGACAATATCGGTAGCGGCGATAGTGACGGTGATTTCGATATGGATTTTCGCCGTCGTCGCGGCCGCATGGGTCGTAGAGGAAGAATGCGAGGAAGAGCTAGGAGTCGTGGCTTCCGCAGTCGCATGAGTCGTGGATTCAGATCTCTCCGCGGAGCAGGCGCAAGAGCTATGCCCTTGCTTGCTGAGGCTGGTGGGATGGTCATGAGCGGAGCTAAGAAGGCACTTCCCTGGATTGGCAAGCGAGCAGCAAAAGCCATACCGCTGGTCGGTGCTGCACTCGGTGGATGGGAAGTTGGTGGATATCTCAAAGAAGGCATCGATTCTGTCATCCAGAAAGCAACTGGCGAGAAGGATGCTACCCTTGGTACCAAGCTCTACGACTGGACACATGACGAAAAGGGACGAAACAAGATTGGTCTGGCATGGGATAGATTCTGGGGCAATGCTCCCAGCGAGGAGGAAGAGAAAGCAGAGGAAGCTCGCAAGGCTGCTATTCTGCAAGCGAAGATAGCTGAGCGCCAGAAGAAGAATCAGGAAGCTCAGGCTGCGAAAGAATCGACTGAAGTCAAGTCCGATACGACTCGTGATATCACAAAAGAATCGAATACTGAGACGAAAGAGTCGAATGTTATCAAGCATGCAAGCAATACCATCAATAACCCGACCATCATCGAGCAACCGAAGACTACATCATTCGAAGCTCATCAAGAAGAAAGCCGAGAGGTACGAGAGCTCGAGCATGCTGCTATGCAAGCGGAGAAGCAGCAACAGCCACAGCCGATTATCATCGAGCAACCGAAGGCAGAAAGCAAGAGCATTCCGACTGCACCTCGTGGTCAGGATAGTCATGTTCCCGTGTATACTCGAAGCAACGATACAACACTTAGCCGCATCGGAGATAACATGATGCTAGCTGGACTCTAAATACCATCGGCCCGAATGGAGGATATCGCGTGGAAACTGTAAATGTAACAATATACGACCTGACTCATCTGATGAATCAGATTAACCGTGCGTGCGATAATCTGGATATCCTTAACAGCAAGCTCAACACTCTCGAGAAGAAAATAGAAGACCTAGAGACGATGATGCGTATGATAAGGCTAAGGAATAGATGACCATCGAGGAGATTGCTACCTACATCGGCACCGCGGTTGGTGCAGCTGGTGGCACATGGGCTTTGTTCAAGAAATTTGGTGTTGGCCAGATCAGCACCACCAACAATCGCAGCTATCTCGAGATGGTCGACTATCTCGAGAAGATGAAGAATAGCGCGATGGAAGAGAAGGAGAAGGCAGAGCGACTGCTCAAGGAAACACAGCTAGAAGCAATGGAGATGCGTAGCAAGATGATGCAGCTAGAGCAGTCGAATAAGGATTACAGAGTTCAGAACAAGATTCTGAGCGATATAGCAAATTCGCTGCAAGAGACCTTGCAGCGAACCAAAGCGTCGATAGACGAGCAGCTGAGTATCAACAGAGAGCTTATGACTCGCCTTGCTCAGCTCGAAGCCAATCATCCACATCAACCACAACGCCCTTCTGAAGGCCCTCGCTGATAACGAAGCGCTTGACCTTCGCTAGGTGCAGGTAGTTGATGGTCTGGCGCGTAAACCAATCAGCCAGATACTCGATAGTAGTCTCGGTATCAAGAACGACAGTATTGATCGATGCTCTTTTCGGCAAGCGCATCTTCATATCGCCGCGTGGCGTATTGTAGTGCAGATAGATGTAGCTATCGTTTTCATCAACGATGTTATCTCGATTCACGAATATCGTATGAGCGAAGCGATCGAACCAGTCAGCAAGCTGGCGCTCGCCAAACAAGCAATCCTGGCAGTCCTTGCGATAGCCTTTACCGCGTTCGATAATCTCGAAGAATGACAGATGCCCATGAGCAATGTTCTTGCATCCATAAGCGCTGCTATCCTTCAGCCCATGCACGTAGCGGAAGAGATGATGCACGTTATCTGCATTGCGAAGGAACGGGAACTGGTGCAGGCTGCATTCGACCTCGACATCGAGACCATTCTTGGCTAACTCTCGCTCGAGGATATGCTTCATGTCTTCAGCTATCATCAAAGCCACATCGCCATTGAATCTGTTTGTTGGGCTATGCAGATCTGATGCTGGTATCTCGATTTCGATATCAGAGCTAGTCTTGACTCTGACACGATCGCCATCAGAATGGAAGATATCTCCTACCACGCAAGCAGAGTAGCCAGGGATGACCCATAGCTTGTGGTCGAAGCCGATAGCTGTCTTATCGTCGATGATAGACTTGATCAGGCTCTTGCCCTTGCTGAAGTCGATAACCACGCTTTCGTCCTCTGATACTCGTCCCTTCAGCGTGATGATGGGATGATAGCTGCCGCCACGAATGATGCCCTGATTGTCAATCAGAGCATGGTCGATGCAGGTCGGATAGTGGAAGGTAATTGACTGTATCATACCAGATCCCAGTAGCTAGCAAAGATAAGAGCAATCATCTCCATACATTTAGTGCGCTGCTTGGGCTGCAATGCAGAGATGACATCGTTTTCAGCAATCCATGACTCGAGCAGCTTGTCTGCTGTATGCGGATTATCGTAATGCTGCATGGCGAGAGTCGTAAGCGATTGCTGGATGACCTGATCTTTGTCTTCTGGGAGCTTATCGTATCCAACAGCAATACGGCAGGCGTTGTAAGCTGTGCATGCAGCTCGGTGATAGATGTTTTCGAAGTACATAGTTGTTTCTCCATGGTTTGTTTAGTTTCAATTCGCGCTCTCTTGCGAGAGCGATATTATAGCTTGTGCTCTTATCAGAAATCAAATTGCTCATCAGCGCTGATATTATCGCTGACTGCATTGGTCTTGTAGGCTGATATCGTCTGCTCCTGAGGCGCTGCTTGCAGAAGATTCGGATTGAGCCATTCGTCCAGGTGCGGCATGGGATTATGCTTGGGCCAGTCGGAAATGTCAATATCGAGACCAGCAAATCGCACCACATCAGCAGCGCAGAACTTGACCCACGCTACGACGATATCGGCATTGGTGCCAGTCAGATTGCGCCCCTTGAACAGGAAGTCCTTGGTCCATGCAATCTCCGATGCTAGTACCTCATTTACGATATCAGCGAAGAGCGGACGCAGCTCATTCATCAGTTCCTGGCCTTGCTCATCAGCAATCAGCTCGCGAATCATTTCTTTCCTGAATTCGCAATGAACCTCAAACTCATCCTGCGCAATCTTCTTCACCGCTTGTCCGATCTCCTGGAACCATCCAGCCTTAGCAATGGTGAATGTGATAGCAAACGATGCCATGAACTGAATGCGCTCGAGGCAGAGCATCGCGAAGTAGAACTTGATCAGGTTCCGATGTGCCTCGCGCTTATCGACATTATCGAGCCCGTGGTAGGCTACGTGGCGGGAGTACTTCTCCATCTCACCGAGCATCTCATTGACCAGATTCAGACGGCGGAATGCTTCCTGTTCTTCGAGCAGCTCTTCGATGACTGTGCGTGGATTCTCCATGCCATTGCGGACAATCTCGGAGTACGTATTGGCGTGGCAGTTGTGGCTGATCGAGATGATACCATTGCGGCGGACCAAGAAAGCATCAGCATCGACACGAATGCAGTAGACCATATCGGAGTAGGCTTGTGTGTCGATACGCATATTGTGCGTGCTGTACCGACTACGATTGACCACGCAGATCTTGCCATCCATCCGCTTAGCTAGCTTGTTGCAGCAATGCGCAAGCAGAGCAATCTTATCCCATGCTGACTCGTGGCAGTCGATCAATCGACCGTGGGAATTGCAGGTACGCACAGCTGTAGCACCATTCCAGAGCACGATATCCTCGAGAGCCTGACGGCACCAGCTTCCTGATTTGTTGGTGATATCAAGGAATGCGAGACTCTTGATACCATCGATATCGAAGACTTCGTTCTCCTTCGGATGAATAGCCAAGATCAGATCATCGTGGAATTGCTGAAACTCGTAGCCAGCAGCATGCGCGATAGCAGCCATGTCGAGCAGCTCAGCATTGTCTTTGGCTTTAGCTACGATAGCTCCATGCGTATCGGTAGTAAACATGCGTGCTGCTAGCATGATGAGCATAGCATCTCGAGCAGACAGATCATTGATATCAGCTACCATCTCCATACCAGCCTTCATGCCAGATACCACAAGATCATCGGTGCTATTGATAGTGAGGAAGCGAGCTTCGCAGGGATTGTGCGAGTATCCTCCTGTAGCACGATTATACGTGTAGCGACACATCCGATGGTCATCCGTTACCAGCTGATCGAACAGTCTCGAGTGGATATGATAGAGCTGACCATCGTATTGCTTAGCAATGTGCTTCTTGACCTCGCCGAAGCGAAGCTCGTGTGTCTTGGGATTGAAGTTGAGAGTGAAGTCGCCTTCTTTGACATCTTTGATGGATATCCATCCCTTCGTGAACTCGTAGACTTCGTGGTCTTCGGTCAAGCATTGCTCGTTATCGGTGATGCGCTGCTCGGCAGCCCAGACTTCGGTTGCTGGGTTGAATGGGGCGATGATGACAGTCGGGGCTCGAGATGCGATACTGTCGGCTTCATACTGCCACATCAATGTCTTCAGCATCATATCAGATACATCAGATGGCGCGTTCTTGAAATCGGACTGGCACGGCTGGAAATTGAACTCGTTTTCGTTCCAATCGAGACTACGCATCTCCTGATAGAGAGCCCAGATCTTTGGAAAGCGCTGGTTGATGGTATCAACCAGGCCTGGCGGTGGATTGAAGAAGATCTTGCCGTTTGCATAATCATCGGCTGATTTCTTCGTGTTGAAGATGTGCAGGGTTTCTGACATATTAGCTCCTGGGTTTATGGGTTTACATGGTTCAATTCGCGCTCCTATGCAGGAGCGAATGCTGTATTATATGGCTAGATTCGGCTCGCATCAATAATCGATATGAAACGCTGGTACATCGGGCTTGCAGACAAGGAAGACCTGGACACCACAGACGGAGAACATCCGCTGTGCTGCATCGATGCTGCTTGCCCACTTGCCATTCATATCCTCGTCTGATGGAGGCGGGCATACTAGCCTCTTGATACCAGACTGCACGATAGCACGAGCGCATTCGTGGCATGGATGGAACGTGCAAGCGATGCTAGCGCCCATGATGTTGATGTTGTTCCTGGCTGCGTTGAAGATAGCATTCTTCTCGGCGTGCTCGGTGTAGACTAGCTTATCGCTAGCGAATACCAGATCATCGGGATAGCCACGAATGATGCCATTGTAGCCAAATGATAGAGGATACGAGTCTCGATAGATGACTGCACCGACCTTGCGATCTGGGTCTTTGCTGAAGGTAGCAGCTACAGCATGTGCTTGCTCAAGGAAGAAGGAGTCCCATTTGTCTTGTTGCATCTATACCTCACTTCGCAGCGTACGCCTGGCTCAGCTCTTTGAAGAGATGATTGCTCGTGAGTCTGTAGCATTCTTCTGCATCGAGTGCAAGCTGATGCTTCAGGATGATCAGGTTGCAGTATCTTGATTCCATCTCATCTAGCAGGGCTTGAACCTGAGCATCATTAGGATGCGATGCTCTCAGGTGCATGATGATTTCGCTATGGGTCATAGCAGCAGCTCGATGATGGAAGCTCGGATATCTTCCATACCAGCAATGCCCACCAGATCAGCCTGGGCTCGGTCTAGTGCGGTGATGGCTTTGTCGATGCGAGCGGATGCTCTTTGCAAGCGAAAATCCGGCTGCTTAGACCGGATTTCGTTCTTGATGGCGAGGATTGATTTCATTTCGTGTCTCCTATTGCTTCTTTGATTTCATCCCGATGAGCTTCGTCATCGAGATAGGGCAGCCATTGCTCGATCTGCTTCTTGATGTCATGAGCCAAGTCAGCAGAGATTTCATGCAGCTCGTGTCGGATGCGATCGGCATCGATAGACACGACCTTATCCCATAGGTACGAGTAGTAGGCTGGGAAGGCATCGCTTGCATCTTCGTTGCTATCCCACAGGATGCTAATCCATCGACGATCTTCGAGCTGGCATCCGATGATATACAATCCAGTCTCGACATCATCCTCGACGTGCGGTATGATGCTATCGATGCGCTTGATCAGATATCCGCTGACAGATGGGAATCCAATGCAGGTGAGGTTCTCGAATGCTCTGAAGTAGTCTCGTGGGATGTTATCCATTGCTAGACTCTCCGTCGATGACCCGAGATAACTCGTCAACAAGGTACTGATAGCGCTCATCAGTCATGTGCTGCATCCATTGCTTTACCTGCTTCTTGATAGCATCCACGTTGCCCGAAGCGATGCGTTCCAGCTCGTATTCGATATTCGTAGTAGAGATGGTTACTGGGCAGTTCCATAGAATCGAATAGTAGGCTGGATATGCAGTACTGCTATCATCGCCATGATCCCATGTGATGATAATCCACCGTCCATCTTCGAGCTGACACGCAATCTCCGACTCCTCATTCTCGAAGTCATCATCGATATCGGGCTTGATGGTTTCGATGTTTGTAACGCACCCAACGATGGATGGGAATCCAACGCACTCGATATTCTCGAGTGCCTTGAAGCGGATGAAAGGAAGTATGTTAGCCATGCTTGTGTTCTCCGTTGATTGCTTTTGTAATGATAGAAATGTAGTACTGATCATTCAGATGCGGAAGCCATTGCTCGACCTGCTTCTTGACATCAGCAGCGCAGTCTCGAAACTCGCACACGATGTACTCGTCCTTGAGTGGCATAGGCTGGTCCCAGAGAGGAGAGTAGTATGCTGGGCGTGCTGTGCTATGATCATCTCCGTGATTCCATCGGATGATAATCCATCTTCCATCTTCGAGCTGACATCCGAGCTCGGAATGGTCGTTTTCGAAGTCATCATCGATGTCGGGCTTGATGGTCTCGATGTTCACGATGCTGCTATCGATAGAGTCAAAGAAACGGCACTCGACATTCTCGAGTGCGGTGAATCTGATGAAAGGGATGATATTAGCCATGTGTATTCTCCTATCCAGGATGTTGATGAAATAGCTCGATCTCCGAGCTGATGGAGCGCATTATAGCGGATTTGAGGTTCGAATCAAGCCGGGAATGCAAATTTTGCAGGAAATTTTGCATTTTCATTGATATCTAATGCAATTTCATGCGATTTTATCATGAATTGAGCAGATTCTGACGGAAAACCAGCATACCTCGGTTTTGTAGAAATGCAACGATCGCAGTCCAAGCTGTATAAGAGTGCACCTAAAAGAAATTTGTGCGGCTCTCGTTGCAGCAAAAATCCGGATTTCTCCGGATTTTCTTTAATGCTATCAATGGCTTACATGAAATTTTGACGACTTCTAACCTCCTCGAATATGCTTGATAGAATGCTAATAAAATCAATGACTTAGAGAAGCGGAATAATTTGAAAATTCCTGAATCTGCTTTATCAGCGCAATCCGCTTCGCATCGAAAGAATCAGCATCAGATGCAGCCAGCTCGATGATAGCTTCAAGCAGCAATGCTCTCGATACATCAAGATCGCATTCATCAAGGTCGTGCAGCAGAACATCCTTATCAGCATCGAATCTGCTGTAGCTCGAATGCTCAGCATACCAGATGGCCTTGCTGATATCATCATCCATCTGCTCGCCTTGCTTAGCACCAGCACGCCAGCAGTACTTGAATACGTTACCAAGCGCGAAGGTCATGTGCTGGCAGAAGTGCATGGCGTTGTAGGTCGTGTCGTTGTAGTGTCTCGGTACAGTCTTGGTCATCGTGGGTTCTCCTAGATTAAAAAAAGCCCTGCTCGCTTGCAGGCGACGAGCAGAGCAAGAGCTATGGAAATCGTGTATTACTTACTCATCTTCAAACAATATCTCGATGCTTCGTCTCCACGTAGCATCAGTCAGATGCGGAAGCCAGCCAAGCACAGATTGCTTGACTTCCTCGACATTACCAATGTAATCACTCTCCTTAGCATGCTTGAGCTCGTTAGCTACGTTCTTGTTGGTGAGCTTCAGGAAGGAGAAGCAAGCATAGGAGAAGAATGCTGGCGTTGCGAAGGACCGGGCATCGCCATGGTCCATCTTGACCAGAATCCAGCCCTTGCCCTCGACATTCATAGCAATGCTGGTGTAAAGGTAGGTACGGAATGCAGCATAGACATCGGTGATGATGTCTTGGTCTGATAGCTCGAAGCCAACGAGATGAGCATTCTCAAACTTGCTGACTTTCATGATTTCGTGTAGGTTGAACTTCGTTGTTTCTGGCATGGTTATAGTCTCGGGTTTGGGGCTAATAAAAGCCCCGCAGCATCCGAAGATGAGCGAGGCGGGCTATGGAAATTCGGTGCGGTTACTTCTTGCCTTCGAGCTGTGCCTTTACTCCTTGATACTGGGCAACGCATTGTCGGAGGGCTGCTTGGCTCTGGTCTGCGTCTCTGGCGAGTCGGATAAGGAATTGAGCAGTCTCTTGAGATAGCTCGGCTCCTCCTGAGCTGTCTCGATTACTACCTGTGGCAGGTCGGGAATCAGTACATCGCCCCGTGCTTTTACTGTGCTTGTCGCGCAGCCGGACAGTGCGACTGCTGACAGCAGCCAGGGCAGCATCCGCATCGCTCTTCTGCTTCTTGAGCTCGTTCGAGAAGTCTGCTTGCATCTTGGATGCTTGCTGCTGTAGTGCGGTATTGAGATTAGCGATTGCGTTTGCATGGGTTACCTCGGCTTGTTGTTCTTTGAGCTTGTTTGCTATTCGCTCCTTGTCGAGCTTGTTCCATCCTCCGTAGCTGGCAAGAGCAAAGCCAGCAACGAAGGCTATCACAATAGTTTTATCCATGATACATCTCCAGGAATTGTTCGGCGTGTAGCAGCACGTACGTACCGAAGCCAATAGCAATGCTAAGCGAGACGACGTAGAGGAAGACTTTCAAGCCAGCAAGTACTGATTTCACATTAGACCTCATGCTTCGATATTTGTGCAGTCTAGAGACTACTTATACTTCGCCTGGTGCTGGTGCATCTTCGCTTGATGAGCATCGTGCTCTTTGTCGAGGGCTGCACCAGCAGACAGTCCGATGAAGACGATAAGACTGACGACGAAGATGAAGCCTACGATGGCTGCGAGTGTTTTGTTCGGTTCACGCATTTTCTTTCTCCAAAGAATGATGTTGATGGGATATCAGCTATTCCAGCTGATGCCAAGCATTATATGCGAACCTCAAGCAGAACGCAAGACCTTCTGGATAGCAGCATCCATAGCAGCATCAGTCTCGCCACCATCGGTAATCTGCAATGCTCGAAGCAGCGAATTGACCGGACGTGCTGACTGCTCGGAGCATACGTGGTTGAAGATGGATACGATGATGTTTGCTGGCAAGACATTAGAGAGAATCACGACCTGATTGAGCAATGCTCGAATGTTGATATTGCGCTTGTCCTTCTCGCCAGCAAAGCATCCAGCCAGCCGAGCGATGATGCGAAATCTCTGCATATCCTGGAAGAAATCATCCTCGGATACGAATCCAGTCGATGTTTGATAGTGCTCAGCAGCGAGCATGACCCATGGTATCTGTTTGTTCTTCATGAATCATATTAAAAGCCCATCGCATTGGATGGGCTTCTAGGAATGAGCATCGATCATGCTTGCTGCTTGCTTTCGTACTCGTTTCAATTCGCGCTCCTCATTGGAGCGATATCAATCATGCTGCTTGCTTTCGTACTCGACCATCAGATTAGCTATCCGTTCCAGCTCTTCAATCGTCATGGATTGAAATGGAATCAGTCCGTGAGAGAACAGCTTATAGAGCCTTGCATCGAGTGGCTTATCAGCGAAGATAATCGAATGCCACAAAGATGGAATCTCGTATCCAGCTTCGCGAAGCATCATGATCATGCTCTTAGCATCAGCTCGCTGCTGTGCAATATCTTCTCGATTGAAAGCTACCAGCTTGCCCTTGATGGATCGGTTCCTGTAGTCGTAGCTTGTGATGATGAGGAAGGGCGCATTACCCTTCCTCGCTCGTGCTATTTGGTCGCCGAGGAATTCCATCAGCGTCTCCAGATCTCTTCCCATGTGACTTCGCGAGCTACGGTGTATCGGCAGACTCGAGCTTTGGCGAAGTTATAGTCAACCGGAATGCTCACGAAATCCTTGGGATTGATAAGCACCTGAACCACGCGATGCTGATATTCCTTGCGACCATACTGGGGAATGTAGCTAGCAGCAGCTACATGCAATCCGCGAGAGCAGGTATTCTCTGGATCATCATCGACTTCGTCTCGTGGCATCTCGACTACTGCACCTACGCTGTTATCGAACGTATTGCTGTGAATATCCTTGAAGTTATGGCTGACTGCTTTGTATGCAAGGACCATGCCATCTTCGTTGATCTTGACGTCGGTATGCTTGAGGAAGCCGTATAGCTGCTCTTGCATTCTCTGGTCGGGATTCTGAGCGAGGTTATCGAGGAAGCGGATATAGCTCGAGTCGGGACTGATGGAGTCGATGTTCTCGACGATCCAATCAGCCAGCTGATCCTGCAGATGGAGGTTATTGAGATAGATGCCTTCCTTGCTAACCTTCACACCATGCTCGGTGGTGAAGGATACTTCCTTGAGCTTCAATTCAGCGAAGAACTCGGAGTAGTCCTGGTCTCCATTCTGGTGCATTTCCTTGATGCGCTCGTAGCGATAGTCATCAGAAGGGAAAGTACGCATCGATGCGATATGGCCTTCCTGATGGCGATAGATGGTAGCTGCTTTAGCGGTAATCAGCACGTCGTATCTGCTTGCACCGGGTTCAGTGGATTCAGCTTTCGTGGATTCAGTCTTGGCTGCTTTCGTCTCGACTTCGACATCAGCAGCTTTATCGATGATGATTTCGCCACGGCGGATGCGACCATCGATTACCTTAGGAGTGACACCAAGCTCGCGAGCGATGGATGCTTTGGATCTATTAGCAGGATAATGCTTCGGCTCGAAGTCTTTCTTAGCTTCTTTCTTCTTCGACGGAGCCTTGGCTTTCTTCGGCTTCGGAGTAGCATCAGTCTTGGCTTTCTTCGGAGCTTCTTTCTTAGCATCAGCCGGAGCAGCATCGACGATCTTGATTTGTCCAGAAGCAATGTAACGGCGCACGGTGCGCTCGGACATGCCAAGAGCCTCAGCGATCTTCTTCTGGGTCATGGATGACGGAAATGTTTGCATGATAGGTTACCTCAATAGGTCTAGTGGGATATCGAGGTAGATCCAGCATCGACTGGTATTGCGGATGCTGGATCTACCAGCTGTTGTGCTCCGTTATGGAGCGGATATTAACATAGCATAATCAGCTATGAATTGCAAGGAAAAATTATTACTCATCACCGAAGATGGATAGCATTCGGTATTGGAAATTGAGCTGTGTATCGACGTTTGCATCGATGATCTTAGCTATCTCATAATCTGCGAAGAGCAGCGATAGAATCGGATGAGCATCGATCAGTCTCTTCACCATGCGCTTGAGCATCGGATTGAGCTTGCTATCGTACTGATATACATGATGACCGAAGCGGTGGAAATCATAGCGGAAAGTCCTGCAAGCCGAGTCTTGTTCAGTAGCTGGATCGAAGTCGTACTTGCTGAACTCCTCGTTGACGATCTCCATGAAGGTCTGCTCGATCTTCGAGTTCACTCGATTGCTCAGGTAGGTAAACAGCCGAGTGTTGATGTTATGGCTAGTGTGAATCAGAGCAAGGAACAGATCGCGAGCGCTAGGAAAGTAGCTAGCCAGTCGCTTCATCATCATCTCGTGGTCGATACCAATCAAGCAGGTAACGCTCTCGTAGTTGTCATGGATAGCAGCAGCCAGATGCGTGCATTGCTTAGCCCAGCTCGGACGCATGATGAAGATGGGCTGCTCTCGATCCCATTCGTTTATCAGCTTGTAGAGGAACTGAGCTCGCTCTGGTGCATACTCATCAGTTGATGTCAGTATGATCGCATCCTTGGTATTGATGCGCTTGATGTAGCTGCCGCTGCTCAGGCGAATATCGATTTCTTCATCGCCGCGCTTGGTGGCTTGTGCTTTCCGTACTGTCCTAGCTGCATTGAGCTCATCTTGCGTTATCTCTGGAAGCAGAATCTCCGGGTTGTATGCACAGCTTCCGATGCTAGTCAGCACTATAGATGGTTTCTGCTGCTTCAGCAGCCATGCTCGGATATTCCTGGCATCAGGAGCAGCACGATAGATATCATATCCCTGAGCAGCGTAGTACATCAGATCGATGGGCTCGTTATTGATCTTCTTCGTCGAGCTTCTGTTCGCAGGTAGCATCATGCCAGCAACGGTACATTCGATTCGATGATTGCTAGTAGCAATCCGCTCGTCTCGCAGCGCAGCGTAGCGCTCGTCTAATGTTAGCTTGCTATCATCAATGATAGCATTCAATCGAGACTGAATATCGGTGATTGCTTGATCGTGTACCTTCTCGTACATTGCTATCGACTCTTCATCCCAGCTAAGCTCTTCTCGACTGGGCGCGATGCTGAATGAGCCGATGGGGCAGTCATAGACCAGCACGTAGCCACCAGCAATCAGACCACTCGATGGTCTTGCTATTGCTCGTGGTACTTCATAAACGATGCCACCGATGCGAATAGCCTCGCCATATACGTTATGAGCTCTGCTGATGCAGTAGCCACGCTCGCGCATCTCAGCAAGATCATCAGCGCGGAGATCGATTATATCATCTCCATCAACGAGTGGCATCCGGTCGAACCAAGCAAGCTGCTCTTTGATGATGCTAATGACTCTCCACCGATCAGCATCGCATGGGACGGTAACTGTGGTACCGCTATGCTCGTCTGTCTGCTCTGATGATAGATGCTTGATAGATGGAACTCCATCAGCATCTAGGAAGGCTAGGTAATCATTCTTCACTCCACCATGAATGGATGATACGGTGAAGCTATCGCTGATAGCAAATGGAGTCTTGCTTCCCAGACCGAAGCCACCGATGAACTCGTTGTCTTCGTGCTTGGTTGAGGTAAAGTATGATGTATAGACTCCCATGATTTGCTCATGGCTCATGCCAACACCGTAGTCTCTGAAGGTTAGCTGCTTCAGGAATGCGCTGGGTGGGATGATTTCGAATGGCTGGTCATTACCGATGGCTTTATGGGCGTCGAGCGCGTTGCAGCTCAGCTCTCTGATGACTGCTGCAAGCGGATGGCTATACAGGTTCTTCGTGATGATCTTGAAGGCATGACCAGATGCCTTCATGGTGAATTGCGCATCGGCTTTGAGCGTTGATGCGTATGAGGAGTCTTTAGATGAGACTTGCATTGTGTGGTTCTCCTATCCAAGAGATTGTTGATGGAAGCTCGATTCCGAGCTGATGGAGCGCATTTTATATGGTTTCGAGGTTCAAATCAAGCTCGAAATGCAAATTTCCGATGAAATTTTGCTGATTCGTTGATATAAAATGCAATTTTCATGCGATTTGGATGCTGTTTCAGCTGATTTCTCGATGAAATCCGAATACCTCGGTTTTGTAGAAATGCAACGATCGCAGTCCAAGCTAGGTAAGAGTACACCTAAAAGAAATTTGGACGGCTCTCGTCGCATCGAAATCTGGAAGAAATCCGGATTTTCTTCAATGCAATCAACAGCTTACACGAAATTTTGATGGCTTCGAACCTCCTGGAATATGCTCTGCAGAATGCTAATAAAATCAATGGCTTACAAATACGAGATAAATTCAAATATAGCAAATTGCGAGTTTCTTCTTAGCCTTGCGAGCAAGCTCGATCGAGTTCTTCGTTCCCTTGCTTGCTCCATCCCAGAATGCGATAACGACATCAGCATCAGCGATGATCTGCTTGTTGCGAATCATGCCAGCACCTCGACCATAGCGCTCCCAGTCGGCTGGATAGACCGTGATGGGAATCCCATGCTCAGCAGCATAGCGCTCAGCGATAGCATCCGCGCCTCTAGCTCCTCCAGATATGATGCGTGTGATATCGAGCTCTAGAGCATCCAAGAACTCCTCAGCTCGCTCGTAGTCAGTAAACGTGCGGCTTCCGATGATAGCTACATTCATCGTGTGTGTTCTCCTGTTTAGTTGAAAGCTAGCATTCTCAAGCTGTGAATTTTAAGACTCACTTCAATATTTGAATGATGCTTAATCCATCAAGAACCAAACACCAAAACATTAGGCGTGCTTAACACCTGTACTGAGTCCAAGGATTGTATCCCTATTCCCAGATGCTTCTTCATGATGTTGTATGCTGCATTAACATCAGCGTTGATAATAGAGCCAGTGGAAGCTCTAAACAGCCCGCGCTTGACTCGTCTTCCAGCATATTCTTTATGCTTCTCGATAGGCTCATCGTCTAGAAAGCTGCATTTTGATGTATAGCTTTCCTCTTTAGCGATTACTTCGATACCAGCCAATCTAGCCTTATAAGCAATCATCTCGATGAGCCTAGTATGTGGAATCTGAACAAAATTCTGGTTGTTTCTCTTACCAAGATTGATGTCTTGTTTCCACTCTTTATTAGAGCCAATAACAACTTTTGAAATGCTGAGTCTTCTCAATTCATTAACAAGAGCCCTACTGGCTTGGTGAAGGTAGTTTTTAACCCTTCGATTTCGCTTATTTGTGATGGTTTGGATTTGTTTGGATGTTCTCCTTCCTTTCTTGAGCTTGCTTTGTAGCTTAGCTTTTTGCTTATTCCACCGCTGATTGATAGACTTCAATGGCTTTCCGTTGATAATAAACGGAGATGATACGTTTGTAGCTACCATAGCGAGATTATTCAATCCAAGATCGATAGCAGCGTAGTTCGAGTTTTCCAGCTTCAGAGCTTCATTAGCATGATAAACCACCTGAAGCTCGTAGTATCCGTTCTTCGGTACAACCTTGACTTCTTGGATAAGCTCGAGCGGTATCTGACTTTTGAATTTGATATCCGTCTTCGAAAGGTGGATAAGACCTTCTTTCTTATATGTTCGCTTATAGATGGCTGTCTTATGGAACGTAGCGATATTTCGCCCATGAACCTTATCTTTGTACCGAGGAGATTTGACCTTGCCTCGGTACTTCCCAGCTGCTTTGAGCTTGCATAGGGCGAAGTATGATTTGTAGTTTGCGTCTAGCTGCTGGATAACATAATCAGCTGGGCCTGATGGAAGAGCATAAAAGTCAGGATGCTTCTCCTTCCGCATCAGTTTACCCATATCAAAATGCGAGATATATGGCTTTCTGTTGATGTAATTTTGACGTTGGATGAACAGAACTGAATTGTATAAGTTCTTCGATAGAAAGCACAGCTCATCGCAGGCTCGGTAAAGAGCCTTCTGAGATGGTTTTATGATTGTGCTTTCTATCAAATACATGGGGTATGGTGTTTTGAATATACCAATATTATATAATGGATAGCATCAAAAATGCAAGACTTGCAGAATTCACCTAATAGAGAAAACCAATAATGAATATCAACCGCATCATAGAAGAAGCATTCGACCTGCAAGGGAATATCGTGGATGCTGGTATATCATCAGCCTTCGGTAAGGGCAAGGCTATGAAGCCACTGGTAGCATCGATACCAAACACGAGCCACAAATGCTATGCTGTGTATGGAGGAAAGAATGCTGATGATCTGAGCAGCGATAAGATCGCCATGCTGCGTAACATCAAAGCAATGGAGCATCCAGACAGCTTCGCCACCAGAGCAGCCATCTACGCTGCTGATAGGATAGCAAGACCATGGAAGCCAGACCTGCTCTGCATCACGCAATCGAGTAGCGTGCTAGCATCTAGCTTCGCCAGAGCGATTGCTATGCGCTTGCATGGAGTGAGGATAATCACTGCATTGAAGAATGCTGCATCTGCTGTGAGCTACGAGCCACCAGAGCATCTGAAAGACACGAAGATAGTGAAGAATGGACTCAAGGCTCTGATGGATGCTGGCGATGGGAATCTATCGATGAAGCGCATCCACAACTCGGTACGAGCATTCTTCCATGGGCTGTATAGCATCGATGCTGATGCTAGGGCTATCGCTGGAAGGCGGATTCTGATCGTTGATGATCTGTACACATCGGGAGCTACCATATCATCGATTGCTAGCGAGCTCGATAGACTCGGAGCATCGGATGTTGCTGCTGTGGTTCTATTCAAAGCACGATGAATCGAAGGTGATAATTGGATTTTCCAATTGATGCGATTGGAAAAATATTAGCACTTTCTCGAGACAATAGGCTTGCCGAAGACGAAGCGCGATTTTTCGTGTTGAAAAATCCAGAAAACCAAAATCAGATGAAATCCGTTTCAATGCGATCAAAAACCATCAAAAATCCGTTTTATGGGTTTTGAATCCGCAAACCTCAACTCCGTTTCGG
>ERZ773267.95-NODE-95-length-66087-cov-14.281288_pt1 | contig 66087 bp, 72 predicted proteins | sample MGYA00511959_ERZ773267 | MGnify/ENA primary metagenome ERZ773267 (study PRJEB29015, sample SAMEA2738165) | human oral metagenome | biome: human oral; feature: human-associated habitat; material: saliva | place: China | collected 2240 ...
TGTAATTAAAAATCCACAAGTCGAACAATACTTAGTCGACTACCAAGCACATTTGAAAAAAGTGTTTGGTTAATGATAAAACATCAACTTGAAGCGGTGGGCTTTTGCCCACCATTTTGTTAGTCGCTAATCGGCACGAAATATGGCAAATCCGTGGCGCAAGTGATTACCCGCTGGCTGGTGGAACGCGACATCATCGTGTTGGCAAAATCCACCAAACCCGAACGCATGGCGGAAAACTTGAACGTCTTTGACTTTGCCCTCAGCGATGAAGACAAAGCCGAAATTGCCAAACTGGACAGCACGTTCGCCGCCATCGTCAATCACGATACAATAGACAATTTGAAGCGCATCTCCGCGTGGAAAATGGGCGTGTAAGTGTAGCGAAAAACCATCTGCAATTCATCATTATGAAAGGACAAAACATGATTAACGGGTTAGATATCGAACGTTTCCGAACTACCATGGCAGCGATTGAAAGCGACCATACAAAAGGCAAGGCAGCATTACGCGCCGATTCGCGCTGGGTATCCGGCACGAAGAACGAAATCTCCGTGCGCCGCTTCCCTGCCTTTACTACAGACGAACCGAAAAACATGGGCGGTGAAAACGCCGCCCCAAGTCCGATGGAATACCTGATCGGCGCTGCGGCAGGCTGCTGCTCCATAGGTTTCGAGTTGCAAGCAGCATTGGCAGGCGTGAAACTGGAACAGTTTGAAATATCCGCAAGCGGCGGTATCGACATGGCCAAACTGTTCGGCATGGAAGATGGCTACGGCGGACTGGATAATCTGGTGCTAACCGTAAAAGTAAAAGCCGACGCCGACCTTCCTACCCTGCAAAATTTCGCCGACCGCTCCGCCGCCACCTCGCCAGTGTTGAACAGCCTGAAAGCGCGGGCAAAAGTGGTTGTGGAAAAAATCTAGACGACTCAAAACGTTTTCTTGTTTTCATTTCGTTAAAAGCCCCTTTTCTGGACAACTAGAAAAGGGCTTAATCGCTCAAAGGGGTACATGACATGCAACAACTGCACACTCTGAAAGACATCGAACAGGCCATCGCCACACACCCTTTAGTATCACTGTACATCAAAGCCCCAATCTGCGGTGTTTGTACGGTCGTGGCCGCCCAGCTTGACTCAGCTTTGGCGGTGGAAGGAAATGTGTATGCCGTAAAAGCCGATATTGCTGAAATACCCGAAATGGCCGGACGTTTCCACGTGCTGACCGCACCTGCATGGCTGCTGTTTTATCAAGGCAAGGAAGTAGAACGGATGGCCCGCTTCATCCCTCAGGCACAGATGAAGCAGACATTGGCAAAATGGACAAAAGTAGCAGACCGTTAATGGACTTGGCTAACCGAGAAGTTATTGCCTATAACTTTGCGACACGCCCTAAGTTTTCATTGGTAAAAAAGATGTTAGAACAAGGGCTTAGTCGGCCTAAACCGACAGAATACCCGATTATTCATAGCGACCAAGGTATTGTATGGCTCGGCGGAATGGGTAAAGATGTTGGAGGGTAAAGCGGTGCAAAGTATGAGCCGCCGAGGAAATTGCTACGATAATGCGGTGATTGAAAGCTTTTTTGCAATATTAAAATCAGAGTGCTTTTACTCACGAACTTATCATTCAATCGCTGAATTACAGGCTGAAATTGAAGAATATTTAGTGTATTATAACCAAAAACGAATTAAACTTGCTTTCAAAGGATTGAGCCCAGTGTAATACCGAGCTCAATATTTAAGTTAACTAACCTGTCCAACTTTTGGGGGGCAGATCAAAGTGCGGTCAGATTTTTAGATGTTTTGGGTTAATGGCAAAGCAAAATAACTCTTTATTTAAAAGTGGAAATTGTGTGTTAACTCAAAATCAGTAACAATATTGCGTCAAAATAAAAACAAATCATTCAGGAATAAATATGGATCATTCAGTTCACAACAAACTTGTTTCTTTTATTTGGAGCATTGCTGACGATTGTCTGCGCGATGTCTATGTGCGTGGTAAATATCGTGATGTGATTTTACCGATGTTTGTGCTTCGTCGTTTGGATACCTTGCTTGAGCCAAGCAAAGAAGCGGTATTGGGAGAAGTACGCTTTCAAAAAGAAGAATTGGCGTTCACCGAATTAGATGACCTTCCCCTTAAAAAAATCACCGGCCATGTTTTTTATAACACCTCAAAATGGACATTGAAATCCCTCTATCAAACCGCCAGCAATACGCCGCAGTATATGCTGGCCAATTTTGAAGAATATCTTGATGGTTTTAGTGCTAACGTGCAGGAAATTATCAACTGCTTCAAGCTGCGTGAACAAATCCGCCACATGTCTCATAAAAATGTTTTGCTGAGTGTGTTGGAAAAATTTGTCTCCCCTTACATCAACCTGACGCCTAAAGAACAACAAGACCCGGATGGCAACAAATTGCCTGCCCTGACCAATCTGGGCATGGGCTATGTATTTGAAGAACTGATCCGTAAATTTAACGAAGAAAACAACGAAGAAGCGGGGGAACACTTTACGCCACGCGAAGTCATTGAGCTGATGACGCATTTGGTCTTTGACCCGCTCAAAAGCCAAATCCCAGCGATTATTACGATTTACGACCCGGCTTGCGGCAGCGGCGGCATGCTGACCGAATCACAAAACTTCATTGAACAAAAATACCCTCTGCCTGAATCACAAGGTGAGCGTTCGATTTTCTTATTCGGCAAAGAAATCAATGACGAGACCTACGCCATCTGCAAATCCGACATGATGATTAAAGGCGACAACCCAGAAAACATCAAAGTCGGCTCAACCCTTGCCACCGACAGCTTTCAAGGCAATTACTTTGACTTCATGCTTTCCAATCCGCCATACGGCAAAAGCTGGAGCAGCGACCAAGCTTATATTAAAGACGGCAATGAGGTTATCGACAGCCGCTTCAAAGTCTCCCTGCCTGACTACTGGGGCAATGCAGAAACCCTTGATGCCACCCCACGCTCCAGCGATGGTCAGCTACTTTTCCTGATGGAAATGGTCAACAAAATGAAATCGCCGAAAAACAACAAAATCGGCAGTCGAGTGGCCTCCGTACATAATGGTTCAAGCCTGTTTACCGGCGACGCAGGTTCAGGAGAAAGCAACATCCGTCGCCATATCATTGAAAACGATTTGCTGGAAGCTATCGTACAGCTGCCTAACAACCTGTTCTATAACACAGGCATTACAACCTATATTTGGTTGCTCTCCAACAATAAACCCGAAGCACGCAAAGGTAAAGTACAGCTCATTGATGCCAGCCTCTTGTTCCGCAAATTGCGTAAAAACCTTGGCGATAAAAACTGCGAATTTGCACCGGAACATATCGCCGAAATAACCCAAAACTATCTTGATTTCACCACCAAAGCGCGCGAAACCGACAGCCAAAACGAAGCCGTCGGCCTGGCTTCACAGATTTTTGATAATCAAGATTTCGGCTATTACAAAATTACTATTGAGCGCCCGGATCGTCGTTCTGCCCAATTTACCGCAGAAAATATTGCATCCTTACGTTTTGATAAGGGTCTGTTTGAGCCGATGCAATATCTTTATCAGCAACATGGCGAACAGGTTTACAACGCCGAATATTTAGCCCAAACCGAGCAAGAAATTACCACTTGGTGCGAAGCGCAAGGCATTGCCTTAAATAACAAAAACAAAGCCAAGCTGCTGGATGTCAAAACGTGGGAAAAAGGCTCTGCACTTTTTCAGACGGCCTCCAAACTGTTTGAATATTTCGGCGAACAACAATTTGACGATTTCAACCAATTCAAAAAAGTGGTGGAAGGTCGTCTGAAAATCGAAAAAACCACCCTTTCTGCCACAGAGAAAAAGGCCATTTTCAATGCAGTGAGTTGGTACAACGAAAATGCCGCTAAAGTGATTGCCAAAACACTCAAGCTCAAACCAAACGAATTAGATGCCCTTTGCCAACGCTACCAATGCCAAGCCGACGAGCTGGCAGACTTTGGCTATTACGCCACCGGCAAAGCGGGCGAATATCTCCAATACGAAACAAGCAGCGACTTGCGCGACAGCGAATCCATACCGCTTAAACAAAATATCCACGACTATTTCAAAGCCGAAGTGCAGCCGCACATCAGCGAAGCATGGCTGAATATGGAAAGCGTGAAAATCGGCTATGAAATCAGCTTCAACAAATACTTCTACCGCCATAAGCCATTGCGCAGCCTTGCAGAAGTTGCCCAAGATATTCTTGCGCTGGAAAAACAAGCAGACGGCTTGATTAGTGAGATTTTGGGCATATAAGCTGCATTGGACATATTTAAGTGGTCAGATTTTAAGGATTTTTTGCAAATGAGACGATACGAGAGTTACAAAGATTCAGGTGTGGAATGGTTGGGGGAAGTACCGAGCCATTGGGAAATAAGTTCATTAGGAAAGATACTTTTATCAGTATCAGAAAAAAATCGACCTGATTTACCTTTACTATCTATTACGCGGGAATTAGGTGTTATTGAACGAGATACAGAAAACCAAGATAGTAATCATAACTTTATCCCAGATGACTTAAGCAATTATAAAATATTGAAAAAAGGTCAATTTGGAATGAATAAAATGAAAGCTTGGCAAGGATCTTATGGGGTATCGGATTTTACAGGTATAGTGAGTCCTGCTTATTACATATTTGATTTTATTAAATCGATCAATCCCCAATTTTTTCACTGGGCAATTCGCAGTAAGATTTATGTTTCCTTTTTTGGTAGTGCTTCTGATGGAGTCAGGATTGGGCAATGGGATTTGTCAAAAAGTAGAATGAAATCAATCCCATTTATTATTCCATCTAATGACGAACAACAAAAAATCGCACAATTCCTAGACGATAAAACCGCCAAAATCGATCAGGCGGTGGATTTGGCGGAAAAGCAGATTGCCCTGTTGAAAGAGTACAAGCAGATTCTGATTCAAAATGCGGTAACCCGTGGCTTAAACCCTGATGTGCTGTTAAAAGATTCTGGTGTGGAGTGGATAGGGCAAGTGCCGGAGCATTGGGGTGTGAAAAAGTTAAAATTTGTATTAACGTTAAGTAATAAGAAAGAAGAAAGTAAAAATTCTAATAAAAGATATATTGGTATGGAAAATATCGAATCATTTACAGGAAAAATTAATGATATTCCTTTAATTGCAGAAGGTATTGCAAATTCATTTTATAAAGATGAAATTTTATTTGGAAAACTAAGACCCTATTTAGCTAAATCATATTTAGCAGATTTTGATGGAATCTGTTCCACAGAATTTTTGGTTTATCGCTCAACCAAAGTATTAAATAATCGTTTTGCATTAAATATTTTTCTTTCCTATGGTTTTATCGATGCCGTAAATGCTTCTACTTATGGTTCAAAAATGCCTAGAGCTAATGCAGAATTTATATCTAATATATTTTTAGCTATTCCGCCACTTTTGGAACAGAAACAAATTATTGACTACCTGGACAAACAAACCGCTAAAATCGACCAAGCAATCGCATTAAAAACAGCCCATATTGAAAAACTGAAAGAGTATAAAAGCGTGTTGATTAACGATGTGGTTACCGGCAAGGTGCGGGTGTCGGTGTGAAAAGTGCGGTCAAAAAATCCGATGGATTTTGAATATTGGCGGTGCAACTTGGGCGTAATGAATAAATTTTAAAAATTTCACAAAAGGGTGAAAAATGGTTTCAGGAACTAAGGAAAAAGATTTAGAAATTGCCATCGAAAAAGCCTTAACCGGCACTTGGCGTGAAAACATGAAAAATAAGCTGGGCGAGCCGAAGGCTGAATACCACCTGCCGCGCCATCATGGTTTTGAGCTGGCATTTTCACAGGATTTTGATGCGCAGTTTGCCATTGATACGCGTCTGTTTTGGCAATTCCTGCAAACCAGCCAAGAGGCAGAACTTGCCCGTTTTCAACAGCTCAATCCCAACGATTGGCAACGTAAAATTTTGGAGCGATTAGATCGCCAAATAAAGAAATATGGTGTATTGCAACTCTTGAAAAAAGGCTTGGATATTGATAGCGCCCATTTTGATTTGCTCTACCCCGTTCCGCTTGCCAGCAGCGGCAAAAAGGTCAAGCAGCGTTTTGAGCAAAATCTGTTTAGCTGTATGCGACAAGTGCCTTATTCTGCCTCAAGCAATGAAACGGTGGATATGGTGCTGTTTGTCAATGGCTTGCCGATTATTACCCTTGAGCTAAAAAACCATTGGACAGGTCAGACGGCCATTGATGCTCAAAAACAATATCGCAACCGAGATTTAAGCCAGACGCTATTTCAGTTTGGTCGATGTTTAGCACATTTTGCCTTGGATACAGAAGAAGCTTACATGACAACCAAACTGGCGGGTTCTGATACGTTTTTCTTGCCGTTCAATTTGGGCAACAACTATGGCAAAGGCAATCCGCCCAATCCAAATGGGCACCGCACAGCATATTTATGGCAAGAGGTTTTTAGCAAAGCGAGCCTTGCCAACATCATTCAACATTTCATGCGCTTGGATGGATCAACAAAAGATCCGTTGGATGAACGCACACTCTTTTTCCCTCGCTATCACCAATTAGATGTCGTACGCCGTTTGATTGATGATGTCAGTGAACATGGCGTGGGTAAACGTTATTTGATTCAACATTCTGCCGGTTCGGGTAAGTCTAATTCCATTACTTGGCTGGCGTATCAGTTGATTGAGGCATATCCGCGCAATACGCAGGCGGCAAACGGTAGAGAGGCAGACCGCCCGATTTTTGATTCGGTAATTGTCGTTACTGACCGTCGCTTGCTGGATAAGCAACTGCGCGACAATATCAAAGATTTTTCGGAAGTAAAAAATATTGTTTCACCTGCATTAAGTGCGGCAGATTTACGCCAATCTCTCGAACAGGGCAAGAAAATCGTCATCACTACAATTCAAAAATTCCCGTTTATTGTGGATGGCATCGCTGATTTAGGAGACAAACAATTTGCTGTAATTATTGACGAGGCACACAGCTCACAATCAGGTTCGGCACACGACAATATGAACCGAGCCATCGGCAAAACGGAAGACATAGATGCCGAAGATGTACAAGACTTGATTTTAAAAGCGATGCAATCCCGCAAAATGCGAGGTAATGCTTCATATTTCGCTTTCACTGCGACACCAAAAAACAGTACTTTGGAAAAATTTGGTGAGAAACAGGCAGACGGTAAATTTAAGCCATTCCATCTTTATTCAATGAAGCAAGCTATTGAAGAAGGCTTTATTTTGGACGTAATCGCTAATTACACCACTTATAAAAGCTTCTACGAAATTACTAAATCTATTGAAGATAATCCTGAATTTGACCGCAAAAAGGCACAAGGTCGTCTAAAAGCTTATGTAGAGCGTTCTCAACAAACGATTGATACTAAAGCGGAGATAATGCTGGATCATTTTATTCACCAAGTTTTCAACCGTAAAAAGCTCAAAGGCAAAGCCAAGGGAATGGTGGTAACACAAAATATTGAAACGGCCATTCGCTATTTTCAGGTGTTAAACTGCCTTTTGGCTGAACGAGGTAATCCGTTTAAAATCGCCATTGCGTTTTCAGGCAGTAAAGTGGTTGATGGTGTTGAATATACCGAAGCGGAAATGAACGGCTTTGCAGAAAGCGAAACCAAAGATTATTTCGATAAAGATGAATATCGCCTATTGGCGGTAGCCAATAAATACTTGACCGGTTTCGACCAACCGAAATTATGTGTGATGTATGTGGACAAGAAACTCTCCGGCGTACTTTGTGTTCAGGCGTTATCGCGTTTAAATCGCAGTGCGAATAAGTTAGGCAAGCGCACGGAAGATCTGTTTGTATTGGATTTCTTTAATAGTGTTGAGGACATTCAGCAAGCATTTGAGCCGTTTTATACCTCCACCTCTTTATCTAAAGCAACCGATATAAATGTATTGCACGATTTGAAAGATCAGTTGGATGAAACTGGCGTGTACGAACAGGCGGAGGTCAACAATTTTACTGAAGGCTATTTTGCCAATAAAGACGCACAGCAATTAAGCAGTATTATTGATGTGGCAGTCCAACGTTTTGATTATGAATTGGATTTGGATCAAAATGGAAAAGTTGATTTTAAAATCAAGGCAAAACAGTTTTTAAAAATCTACGGGCAAATGGCCTCCATCATCAATTTTGAAAATATTGCTTGGGAAAAGCTCTATTGGTTCCTCAAATTCTTAGTACCCAAATTAAAAGTACAAGATCCAATGGATGAATTTGATGAGATTTTAGATGCTGTAGATTTAAGCTCTTACGGCTTGGCGCGCACCAAACTGAATTACAGCATTAAATTAGATGATGAAGAAACGGAACTTGACCCACAAAACCCAAATCCACGTGGCACGCATGGTGAAGATAAAGAAAAAGATCCGATTGATGAAATTATTCGTATATTTAACGAAAAATGGTTTCAAGATTGGAGCGCAACACCAGATGAGCAACGGGTAAAATTTATCAATATTACCGAGCGCATTCGTAGCCATAAAGACTTTGAGCAGAAATATCAAAACAACCCGGATGTTCATACCCGTGAATTGGCTTTCCAAGCCATTTTGCGCGATGTGATGAGTGAACGTCATCGCGATGAATTAGAGCTTTACAAGCTCTTTGCCAAAGATCCTGCATTTAAAGCAGCCTGGACACAAAGTTTGCAACGAGCGTTGGCTAGGTAGAAAAAAGTGATCTGCACCCCAAAATCTGGACACCTATTTTGAGGTGCAGGGCACTTTATTACGAAAAAGGTCGTCTGAAACGGCTTGCAGACTGAGATAATGATTGATGAAACGCTGTGATTTGTACACTAAAACCATCTTCTGAAAATTCCCTTTGACATTCCCCATCTTTCCCTCTAAAATACGTTCAAGTTTTTAAACATATAAACTCAAGAAGCCGAATATGCCGCAACAAACCATGAATGTAATGCGCGAGTGCATTCCCATCTTTACCGTGTTGAGCGATGAAAACCGCCATCAAATCCTGCGCGTGCTGTGGAAACACGGCAGGATGAATGTGAACGAGCTGACCGAGCATCTGCATCTGTCGCGTCCTGCGGTGTCGCATCATTTGAAAATCATGCTGCAAGCCGGGGCGGTGGCGGTGGAGCAGGTCGGCAAAGAGCGGTTTTACAGTATTGCCATGGCGGATGCGGTGGCGAAATTGAAACAGCTTGCCGATTTGATGGCTCAAAATTGCCCGCTTTCAAAATAGGGTTATCCATTAACCCTTTATTTTTACCCAAATACGTTTACATTTTTAAACTTATCAACTTAAAGGAAAAATCATGTTATTCACTCCATTCACTTTTCAAAACGGCAAAACCGCCAAAAACCGTATCTTCAAATCCGCCATGGAAGAGCAACTTGCCCAAAACGACCAGCCGTCTGAAAAACTCATCCGCCTATACGACACTTGGGCGCAAGGCGGCGCGGGCGTTTTGGTGACGGGCAATGTGATGGTCGCCGAAAGCGGCAAAGGTTCGATAAATGATGTGGTGATTTCAGACGACCGCGGTCTTGAAATGCTGAAAAAATGGGCGAAAGCCGGCACGCAAAACGACACGCTGCTCATCATGCAAATCAACCATGCGGGCAAACAGTCGCCTGTGGTGGTCAATAAAACGCCGCTTGCGCCGAGCGCCGTGCCGTTGGTGGGCATGGACGGATTTATCAATCCGCCACGCGAATTGACTGCCGATGAAATCAACGGGCTGATTCAGCAATTCGTACAAACCGCGAAAATTGCCGAACAGGCAGGGTTTTCAGGCGTACAAATTCACGCCGCGCACGGCTATCTCATCAGCCAATTCCTCTCGCCGCACCACAATCGCCGCCAAGACCAATGGGGCGGCAGCTTGGAAAACCGTATGCGCTTCCTTTTGGAAACCTACACTGCCATCCGCGCTGTCGTGGGCAAAGATTTCTTGGTAGGCGTAAAACTCAATTCGGCGGATTTCCAAAAAGGCGGATTTGACGAAAGCGAATCGGTGCGGGTGGTGCAAAAACTGTCAGAAATGGGCATTGATTTTATTGAAGTTTCCGGTGGCAACTACGAAAGCCCGCAAATGCTCGCCGCCAAAGACAGCACCCGCAAACGCGAAGCCTTCTTCATCGATTACGCCGAAAAAGCCCGTGCAGTCAGCCAAGCCCCGCTGATTATCACTGGCGGCTTCCGTTCGCAAACCGCCATGGAAGATGCCTTATCCAGCGGTCATTTGGATTTGGTCGGCGTCGCCCGCCCGTTTGCCTTAGTCCCTGATTTGGCAAACAAAATGCAAAACGGCACTTACCAAACCGTACAAACCGACCGCATCCAAACGGGCGTGGCGTTGGTTGATAAAAAAGTGGGCGCGATGCTGGAAATGAACTGGTATATGACGCAAATGGACTTGATTGGGCAAGGCAAACAGCCTAATCTCAAATTGTCGGCGTGGAAAGTTTTACTGAAAACCTTGTGGGAAAATGGAAAAGCAGGGTTAAGTACGGGTAGAGCTTGATGGAGCAAGTGGTCAGATTTTGAAGAGCATTTGCAAAAAAATGCTGGAAAATTTGACCGCACTTTTTCTGTATGAGTGCAGGCTGTTTTTACCGTATGACAAACTATTTTACTACAGTTTTGTCTGGAAGTTACTTAAACCATCGCAGCTTTTTATATTTAGCTAGCTGTTTTTTAGGATAAGACTTGGATATAAAACGCATCAGACTTTGCGTTGGTCTGGATGTCAATATTCGAGGTGCAGTGGGCGTTCATAAAAAAATAAAAAGGTCGTCTCATGAAATTTGGACAACCCTTAATGACTTTTATCAAAAAAACCAACTTTAATGGCAATTTGCAATAATATCTAGATTGGCTTGATAATTTTTGACAGTATCGGGATTAACATCACTTAAGCCAATTAATGTATGAAAAATATTGTCGTGTGAATATGGTTTTTGATGATGCTTTTGCAAACAATCAACATTTATTCCTTCGGCTTCTATCCATGTTGGAGAAAGCCACAGCACCATTGGTATTTGAGTTTGATATTTTGGGGCAATTGCGTAGGGTGTGCCATGAAGATAAATTCCATTTTCGCCCAACGATTCGCCGTGATCTGAAGCATAAATTACGCTACTTTTCCAGTCTTGATGTTGTTGCAGGCGCGTAATAATCGCATCAATAAATTGGTCTACATAAACCACACTGTTATCGTAAGTGTTGCGTAATTCTTCGTCATTACAACGATTGATTTCTTGAGTGTCACACGTTGGTGTAAATAGTCGTTCTTTATCAGTGTAACGCTCAAAATAGGTTGGTCCATGACTACCAATGGTGTGTAATACAACCATGAGGTCATTATTAGATGGCGTGTCTAATATTTTATCCAGTTCAGGCAGCATAATATTATCTAAGCACTCACCATTTGTACAATAATTTGGTAAGTTTAAATGAATGGTGTTGGTTGTTGGTATGTGTGTGCAGACACCTTTACAATCACTGTTATTTTCAATCCATTGAACTTGCACACCAGCATATTGCAAAGCATCTAGGACGTTGTCTTGGCTTTTTGCTCTAGTTTCATCGTATTGCTCGCGTCCCATGTCAGAAAATAAACAAGGCACCGATAGTGCCGTTGCTGTACCACAACTGCTAACATCTGAAAAATTAATGACTGCTTCCCCGTTTTTTATACGCTGAGCAAGTTTTGGTGTGGTTTGATTTTTGTAACCATTTAATCCCCAGTTTTGTGCACGAGTTGTTTCACCTAGTATAAAAATAAGCACATTACGCTTATCATCAGTTTTTTGTAATTTAGCGTCTTTATTGATTGCTAAATAAGGCGTGTTGGCAGCACGCATTTTTTTAATTTTGCTAATGCTTGCAGCAACAAAGTTAGATGGCACAATTAAATGCTTGACAACAAGATGACTGCGAAAAAACGACGCATAATCTTGATAAAAAATCATTGCCGTGCCACCAATTATCACCAAAGATACCATCAATGCAGCAATGCGTTTTATAATTTCTTGCCACCAAATGCTGTATGTGCATTTGACTTTAATATAAAGTATTGTTGGTAGTACACCCAAGAACAAAAGCCATGCAACATAACTAAACGATATCATGCGTATACTTTCAGCAGGCGTGGTTTGCAGGACATTGTCGAGCATGTCTTTATCAAAATACACATTAAAAAACACAGAATGATAACTGATTGCTGCGCTGATAAGAAGTAATACTGGTATGATAACTTTATGTAAATAAGGGATAGATAACAGCAAAAATACCCCATAACACAACGCCCACAAGACAATTGGTACGGTGTAAATAAAATAATCACTGATTGTGCCAATTGGTTGATACAGTTCAAATACTGCTCGAAAAAATGCCCAATTTAGCACAAAAGCAAAATAGGCAGAAACAAAGGCAGCTAATTTAATGGGCGACATGCGCCAGTTTTTGGTAAAAAGCATAGCGTCTAAAACTAAAATTATTGAAAGTGAAAAGATTTTGTTAAATTTAAGTACAATTGTTCTTGACGCGTTGAATTTTACAAAAAAATTTCTAAATTGAAAAGGGGTTAAAAATTATAAATTTAATTTTCCTAAAAATATAAGATGGAATTTTAAAAAATTAAACAAATGCATTATTTTGACTTGACTAAATACTTCTTAAGATTTTTTATTTTGTAATATTGGTTTAAAATTTTTGCCTAAATTTTTTTTACGGATTTGTGTTTGGTTTTAAATTTGTAAAAAATATTTAACACATTTAGTTTAAATTTGCTTTTAAAACATGTCACAGTGCCACATACGCTTTTGTTTGGTTTTGTTATTTAAAATTTTACAATAAGCGTGTGGCGACTGTTTGTAATTACCTATGAATTATTTATTGGTAATTTGATTCACTTAAAGCATCAAATTTTGCCTTCATGGTTGGATTATTTTTGGTAAGTTTTTTGACATTTAAATCATCAGCTTTATTATTTGCCAATCTTAAATTATTTTCTGAAGACAATAGGGCTTCTCTGGTTTTTTGTAAATGTATAATTGTTTTGTCAATTTCATCAATCGCGGTCTTAAATCGTTCACTGGCAAGACGATAATTTTTTGCAAACCCTTCTTTAAATTTATCCAATTTTTCTTCAAAATTGGTAATATCAATATTTTGATTACGTATTTGTTGCAATTCTTGTTTGTATTTTAAAGAATTTAATGCTGCGTTTCTAAGCAGTGAAATGATTGTAATAAAAGATTGTGGACGCACTACATACATTTTTGGATATGCATAAGACACATCAACAATCCCTGCATTGTAAAATTCATTGTCAGCTTCTAATAAAGAAACCAAAACTGCATATTCACATTGTTTCTGATTACGGTCTTTATCCAGCTCTTTAAAGAAATGTTCATTTTTCTTTTTTGTGGAACTTTGTTCGTATTCATTTTTCATTTCAAACATAATAGAGACAATTTCATTGCCATCATCGTCAAATTCACGATAAATATAATCGCCTTTACTGCCAGTTTTGATGTCATTATCTTTACCAAATTGAGCATTAATAAACGCTGTAGTACGAATGCGGTTAAATTCAGTTTCACAGTGCTGTTCTAAACTTTCCCCAACAAGTTTGATGTTTTGTTTGGATTTAAAATCTTTATAAAAGGCAATGACTTCATCTTTTTGACGTAGCTTTTGTTCATATTGTTCTTTTAAATTATGTGTAGCCAATTCACTCTCTTTGGTTTGCATTTGCAGATTGGTGTTTAATTGATAAATTTGTTGTTCTTTTTCAGAGATTGCCTGAGCAATTTCAAACTTCTTTTCATTATCTTTGGCGATTTGTAAAGATTGGATTTGTGTTTTTAATGCGGTAATGGTTTGATTTTGTTCACTGATTTTAGCATGCAGTTTATTTTGAGCGTTGATTACTGCCAATTCACTGTCTTTTTGATGGTTGTTTAGCTCATTTTGCAGTGTGATAATATCTTGGTCTTTTTGACTAATGATTTCATCATACTGTCTTTGGGTTTGAATTTTATCAATCTCAGCATTATGCTGGATTTGCTGCTGAATTTCTTGCATTCTTTTTTCAACTTCAGCTTGAAATTCTCTGGTGCGAACTTGTTCTAGAATTTGAGTGTAGTTGGATTTATCAACCGTAAACATGGTATGACAATTTGGGCATTGAATTTGACTCATGATAATATCCTTGCAAATAATTAATAGATAGATGGATAAATTGTTTATTTAAAATACAAAATCTAACACTTAAATTTATGCTAACACTTTTATCCGATAAAATAAATAAAATTTTAAATATTTTATTTATCTTTTTTTTATTAAAATATTACACTTTTATTATCAAAAATCTTATTTTGATAAGCTTATCAAATACATTTTATAATTTATATAAGCTTATTATTTTCAGGATTTTTTTGAATAAAAAAATAAACCATAAGAATAATTTAATTATTAATAATTTCTTATGGCTTATTTAATCAAAAAATTTAAATTTATTGAACTTTTTTGGCTTTATATGTTGGGTTTAGTAGATTTTCTGGTGATAAAATATCATCTAACTGTGTTGATGTTAACAGTCCTAATTCCAAAACGACTTCTTTAACACCTTTACCAGTTTGAGCGCAGATTTTGCCAACCTTATCACCATTATGATGACCAATAAATGGATTTAAATAAGTAACGATGCCAATGGAGTTTAGCACGTAGTTGGCGCAAATTTCACGGTTGGCAGTGATGCCATCAACACATTTGTCGCTAAGATTTACACAAGCGTTGCCAAGCAAAGAAATGCTCTCAAAAAGGGCTTGAGCAATAACAGGTTCCATGACGTTTAACTGTAATTGTCCAGCCTCAGCAGCAAAGGCAACAGCAGTATCATTGCCAATTACCTTAAAGCATACTTGATTGACAACTTCGGGGATAACTGGATTAACTTTAGCGGGCATGATGGATGAACCAGCTTGCATTTCAGGCAAATTAATTTCGTTTAGACCAGCACGTGGACCTGATGACAATAAGCGCAAATCGTTACAGATTTTAGACAGTTTGATTGCAAGACGTTTAAGCGCACCATGCACACTAACATAATCGCCACAATCAGAAGTCGCCTCAATCAAATCAGGAGCAAGCGAGCAGGGCAGCCCTGTAATTTTAGCCAATTCTTCAACAACCAAAGGAGCATAACCTTCTGGTGTATTGACACCAGTTCCAATAGCGGTTGCCCCTAAATTGACAGATAATAACAATTTACTGTTGCGTTTTAGGTTGGTTACTTCTTCTTCTAGTGATGTGGCAAAACCTTTAAATTCTTGACCCAAAGACATAGGAACTGCATCTTGAAGTTGAGTTCTGCCCATTTTTAATACGTCTTTAAATTCATCTGCTTTTTGACTAAAGGCACCTTGCAGATGACTAATTTGATGAATTAAGGTTAAAATACTGTGATAAACCGCTAAGCGAAACCCTGTAGGATAGGCATCATTGGTGGACTGACTGGCATTGACATGATCCATTGGATCAATTACAGCATAATTACCCCGTGTTTCACCTAAAATTTCCAAAGCTAAATTTGCAATTACTTCATTGGTATTCATATTTACCGAAGTGCCAGCACCGCCTTGAAATACATCCGATGGGAATTGGTCAAGACAACGACCATTTTTTAAAACTTCATCACATGCTTTATCAATAGCAGTTGCCACCTTTTCAGAAAGTACACCAAGTTTAAAGTTGGTAGCTGCAGTTGCTTTTTTTACCATCACCATACCACGCACAAATTCAGGAATATCTGAAATGGTCTGTTTGGAGATGTTAAAGTTTTCTTTGGCACGCAGCGTATGAATGCCCCAATAAGCGTCCGCAGGGATTTCGCGTTCACCTAATAAATCATGTTCAATGCGAGTGGTCATTTTTTTCACCTTAAATAAAAATTACTACATTTTGCCTGATTTTAACAATTATTACCAACGAATTTTATTAAAAATAATCATAAGAATCAATAAAAAATAATATTATTAAAAAATACGATTGTAAACATGGAATAAATAATAAATAAACGATAAATTAATTTTATTTATAAACTTTTGATTTATATCATTAAATTAATAAAAAAATTTCTTTAAAATAATAAGCATATTTATTAAGCTGTTTTATCACTCTTGATATTTTTTTGACAAATTAGATTAATTGATATGTATATTGGGATTTTGATTTAATTTTTTTATTATTATGATTTTATTAAATTTTTTTATTGATTTAATTTTAATCAAAAAAGCACCTATAATTGCTCAAGTTATTCAGCTTGTAACAAAATATTTTATTTTTTTTAATAAAAATCATTCCCATTTGAAAAAAATTCAGTTATAATTTCATCAATTTATAAATTTATTATGAATTTTATCAACAAGAAGTATCAAAATACAGAATAAGAAGGTGTGCAAAATGTGGGTGGCATTACTCATTATGCTGCGTGAAGGTATAGAAGCGGCATTGATTGTGGGAATTGTGGCGGGGTTTTTACGTCAATCTGGGCATATGCACTTGATGAGTCGAGTTTGGACGGGGGCTTTTTTAGCAGCCTTGCTTTGTACCGTGATTGGTTATGGCATCCATAAACTAACTGGTGAGATTCCACAAAAAGAACAAGAATTTGTGGTGGGAGTCATAGGGCTGGTTGCGGTTGCTATGCTGACCTATATGGTGATTTGGATGGGAAAAGCCGCTAAAGGTATCAAAGATTCTTTAAAAACGTCAGTGCAAAGCGCTCTAAATCAAGGAAATAAACAGGGGTGGGCGCTTGTTTTAATGGCGTTTTTAGCGGTGCTGCGGGAGGGTTTAGAAAGTGTATTCTTTTTAATTGCTGTTTTTGAGCAAAGCCCAGATTCTAAAATGCCTATTGGTGCAGTTGCAGGTTTGTTGTTAGCGGCTTTGATTGGTTGGCTGATTTACCAGTGTGGTGTGCGCATTAATTTGGCGCGTTTTTTTAAGATTACAGGTGTGTTTTTGATTTTTGTTGCCGCAGGACTGTTTGCAGGTTCTTTTCGGGCGCTGCATGAAGCGGGTATTTGGAATATTGGTCAAACAGTTTTGGCTGATTTTTCACCAATCCTACACGAAAACAGCGCATTAGGTGTGTTGCTTTCAGGATTTTTGGGATATACCGACCATCCAGTAACCAGTGATGTGGTGCTTTATTTTCTTTACTTAATTCCAGCATTATTGGTTTTTTTAACTGGCAGTAAAACTAAAACTGCCTAACTTTACAAGGAAAAAATATGAAACTTAAATTGTCTTTACTAACTCTTGCCGTTGTTTTAGGGTTGACCGCTTGTCAGCCACCAAAGGCTGATGAACCTGCCAAAGCAGAAGGTCAAGCCGCCGCATCTGGTAAACCATCTGCTGATGGTGTGGTAAATGTTGCTGTAACAGACACAGCATGTGAGCCAATGGAGATTACAGTACCTAGTGGCAAAACAACCTTTGCGATTAAAAATGCCAGTAGTCGTGCCTTGGAATGGGAAATTTTAAAAGGAGTGATGGTGGTTGATGAGCGTGAGAATATCGCTCCAAGCTTATCTAATAACCTAACCGTAACACTACTGCCCGGTGAATATGAAATGACCTGTGGTTTATTAAACAACCCTCGTGGCAAGCTGATTGTTACAGACAGTGGTTTTAAAGATACGACAAATGAAGCTAATTTAGAAGCACTAGCCCAGCCTCTAGCTGAATACAAAAAATACGTACAAGGCGAAGCTGAACAACTTCTAGCTAAAACTAAAGACCTTGTAGGAGCAATAAAAGCAGGCAAAACTGAAGAAGCAAAAGCAAAATTTGCTAGTACGCGTGTACACTATGAGCGTATCGAGCCAATTGCAGAGCTATTTAATGAATTAGACCCTGCAATTGATGCGCGTGAAGATGATTTTAAAGCGGGTGCAAAAGACGAAGGTTTTACCGGTTTTCACCGTATTGAATACATTTTATGGAAAGAAAACACTACCAAGGGAGCGGAAGTTTTTGCAGATAAATTGCTGAGCGATGTAGAAAAACTTAAAAAAGAAATTGACCTATTAAACTTCCCACCAAGTAAAGTAGTAGGTGGCGCTAGTGTGCTGATTGAAGAAGTTGCAGGCAGTAAAATTAGCGGTGAAGAAGACCGTTACAGTCATACTGATTTGAGTGATTTCCAAGCAAATATTGAAGGCTCACAAAAAATTGTTGAATTGTTCCGTGCCAATATTGCTGAAAAAGATAAAGCCTTGCTGGAAAAAACCGATGCTCAATTTAAGATTGTTAATGAAATTTTAGCAAAATATAAAAAAGGCGACGGCTTTGAAACTTACGATAAATTAACTGATGCTGACCGTAAGGCTTTGCAAGCTCCAATCAATGCTTTGGCAGAAGATTTAGCAAAATTGCGTGGACTTTTAGGGTTGGATTAATACCTTTGGTCTTTTGCAAGAAAAGTCTTTTTATGATAAAGAACCATTAGATAAACCACCCGATTGTTTTGGCGATTGGGTGGTTTGTTTAAAAAATGAGTTACTAATTATTAGGTTGTCTAAATGAGGAGATTGTTGTGTCTATTTTAGAAAACATGCCAAGACGCACTTTATTAAAAACTGCCACCGCGTTTACCGTTGCTGGTGTGTTAGGAGCGTGTGATAAAAATACATCAAGTTACCATAAAACCACTCAAAATAGCCCTCAAAATCCAGCTGAGCACTCTACACAAGGCTATGATTGTTATGGTGTTCATCAAGCTGGAATTGCAACGCCACATCAACCATTTGCAATATTTTCAGCGTTTGATATTAGTATTAACACCATTGATGAGCTTAAAAAAATGTTTTGGCTTATCAGCCAGCGAATCGAATTTTTAACCAAAGGTGGGCAACTGCATGACCCAGACCCAAAACTTCCACCGTCTGGCAGCGGTATTTTAGGACAAACCGTACCAGCGGATGGTTTGACAATTACGGTAAGTGTGGGTGAAAGTTTATTTGATAAACGTTTTGGATTGGCGGATAAAAAACCTAAGCATTTAACTCAAATGAAAGATTTTCCCAATGATAAGCTTCAAAGTGATTGGTGTGATGGTGATTTTTCATTGCAAATTTGTGCGTTTAGCCCTGAAACATGCCAAAATGCCCTGCGTGATTTGATTAAGCAATTAAGTGCTTATGCAGCAATCAAATGGAGTATTGATGGATTTTTGCCTAAGTCTCCTAAAGACCAAGCCCCTCGTAATTTGTTTGGTTTTCGTGATGGGTCTGCTAATCCTGACGTTTCAAATGCTCAGGTTGCTAACGATGTTTTGTGGACAGGGATTGCTAAAAACGCTCAAGACGAGCCATCATGGACAAAAAATGGTACCTACCAAGCAGTTCGCTTGATTCGGCATTTTGTAGAGTTTTGGGATAGAACACCTCTACAGGAACAACAAACAATTTTTGGACGTGAAAAATACAGTGGCGCACCGCTTGGCATGAAACATGAACATGATGCGCCAGACTATCAAAAAGACCCTGATGGAGATAGTATTCCTAAAGATAGTCATATACGTTTGGCAAATTCACGTGACCCTGATTTTATGAAAAAACATTTGTTGTATCGTCGTCCTTACAACTATTCGCGAGGGCTTTCTAAGGCAAGCCAGCTTGATGTGGGATTGATATTTATTTGCTATCAGGCAAATTTAGATGATGGTTTTATTTTTGTGCAAAATTTATTAAATGGTGAGCCCTTAGAAGAATACATCAGCCCGTTTGGCGGTGGTTACTTCTTTACGTTACCAGGCTTTGAAAAAAATGGTTATTTAGGACAAAGTCTCTTGGAGGGCTGATAAATTTACTTTATGATTTTAAATAAATTAGGTAGAATAAGCCCCCTATACAAAGAAAATTGAGTGTAATATTGTGTACAAAAAACCTTTTTTGAAATGGGCTGGGGGTAAGCATAGGCTTATCCCTTTTATTCAATCAAATCTACCAATCGGTCAATATTCACGGCTAGTTGAGCCGTTTATGGGATCAGCAGCATTATCTTTAGCATTGGATTTTGACAGTTATTTATTAAATGATATCAATAAAGATTTAGTTAATCTATTTGATATTTTAAGGTGTCAGAAAAAAGATTTTATTGATTATGCTTATCATTTTTTTGATGATAAAAATAATAATGAAAATATTTTCTATAAATTCAGAGATGAATTTAATCACACAGAGGATGTAATAAAAAAATCAGCATTATTTTTATATTTAAATAGACATGCTTTTAATGGACTGTGTCGATATAATAGTAAAGGTGAATTTAATGTGCCATTTGGGCGCTATAAGAAACCATATTTTCCATTGAAGGAAATGAATAATTTTATAGATAAATCAGATAGAATAATATTTACAAATCATAGTTTTGTAAAAGTATTCGATTTGATAGAAGAAAATGATATTGTATACTGTGATCCACCTTACATTCCAATAAGCAAAACATCCTCTTTTACCAGTTACACTAAAGAAAGTTTTAGTTTCAATGACCAAATAAATTTAGTTAAGTTAGCTAAAATAAAATCAATAAATTGCAGAAATATATTAATATCAAATAATGACACTGATTTTACTAGAAAAATCTATCAAGATGCAATAATAAAAACTGTTAATGTTCAAAGAAATATTTCTGCTAAAGGCGGTAGTAGAAAAAAAATTTTAGAATTATTGGCTATTTATTAAATTAATTTTAATTATTTGAGTTTACTTATGATTAAAGATGGTATTGGCGGTTCAAATACGAAGACAGGATTAATATTTGAAGAACAAACGGATTTAAATAAATTATTTGAGTCTATCTCTGGATATAGTTTAATAAAAACCCATGATGATTCTGGTTATGAGGTTAGATTTCATAACGAATTAAAAGCATATTGTTTTAAAAAGTATGAGTTTTATAGATTTTTAAAAAGATATGGAATTGATTGGGATAAATATCTATCTAAACGATTACTGCCTGATAATGGTCTTTTTATTATTGTTCGGGATACATTATTTATTATTGAGGTAAAATTTCAACAAGTATCAGGATCGGTTGATGAAAAACTACAAACTTGTGATTTTAAAAGAAAACAATATACAAAATTAGTCCATTCTTTAGGGTGGAGGGTTGAATACGTTTATGTTTTAAATGATTGGTTTAGAAAACCTGAATATAAGGATGTTTTGGATTATATAATATCTGTAAATTGCCATTACCAGTTTAATGTAATTCCTTTAAAATGGTTTGGATTACCAGATAAATAGCAAATTAATAAAACATTTCTATTTTGATAAAAAAAGCATATAATAGATTTTTGATAAAAATATTTTATTTGCAATACTTTGATTTTTCTATAATTTCAAGAACATGGAGCAATAATGACAATCGTAGACCCTAACTGGCAATCAGATGCCTTGGATTTGGATTTAGATTTTGCCGAGCAAACGCTTGCGGTACGCGGCGGCTATCATCGGACCGATGAAGGCGAACATAGCGAAGCAATTTTTACTACCAGCTCTTATGTTTATCAATCTGCCAAAGATGCCGCTGACCATTTTGATGGTACAAAAAAGGGTAATATTTATTCACGCCATACCAATCCAACCGTGCGGGCTTTTGAGCGGCGTTTAGCACTTTTAGAAAACGGCGAACGAGCAGTGGCAACCGCCAGTGGTATGGGTGCGATTTTAACAATGTGTTTGGCGTATTTAAAAACAGGCGACCATCTTTTATGTGCCAAACAGCTGTTTGGGTCATCAGTGGCATTATTTGATACTTATTTTAAAGCATTTGGTATTGAAATCAGTTATGTAGATTGCTTTGATAACAAAGCTTGGCAAAATGCCATTCAGCCTAACACCAAGGTTTTGTATTGCGAAAGTCCAAGCAATCCTTTGGCTCAAATTGCAGACATTCGCTTTTTAGCGGATTTGGCCCATCAAAACAATGCGTTACTAATTGTTGATAACTGTTTTGCAACACCTATCGTGCAAAAACCCTTGACGCTTGGCGCTGATGTGGTGATTCATTCAGCGAGTAAATACATTGATGGTCAAGGTCGGGTGCTTGGCGGTGCTTTGGTTGGATGCGATGAGCTGATGGAAAAAGCCTTTACTGTAGTTAGAACGGGCGGAATTAGCTTATCACCTTTTAATGCTTGGGTGCTATTAAAGGGGTTAGAAACTCTAAAACTTCGCATGAAAACTCATTGTCAAAACGCTGAAAAAGTCGCTGAATTTTTAAGCAATCATCCCAACGTTAAAAAAGTGCATTTTTCAGGGTTGATTGACCATCCATCACATGAATTGGTTAAAAGCCAGCATGTTGAATTTGATGGTAAAACGGCTTTTGGGGCAATTATTGGGTTTGAAGTACTGGATAAAAATGCGGCTTGGCATGTGATTGATAGTACTAAAATGATTAGCATTACGAACAATTTAGGCGATGCCAAGTCTACCATCACTCATCCAGCAAGCACTACACATTTTCGTATGACTTCTGAACAACGACAAAAAGCAGGTGTCAATGATGGACTGATTCGTTTGTCTGTTGGGCTTGAGGATGCCAAAGACATCATTTGTGATTTACAGCGCGGTTTGGACAGCTTGTAAATACTAATAAAGATTTGTAAGGAAAAAATATGGCTCATAAAATCAAAGTTGGTATCGTTGGAGGTACAGGGTATACAGGAGTGGAATTGATTCGGCTATTATCGCATCATCCAAACGTCAAAATTGACGTACTAACTTCACGGTCAGAAGGCGGTAAAAAGGTCAGTGATATTTTTGCAAATTTTTATCCTACAAGCGAACTTGTCTTTAGTGAGCCAAATGATGACAAACTTGCCAGCTGCGATGTGGTATTTTTTGCTACGCCCCATGGTGTTGCAATGAATTCTGCCAAAAAACTACTGGATAATAATACTAAAATCATTGATTTAGCAGCTGATTTTCGTTTGCAAAATTTGGATGATTTTAGCAAATGGTATGGGCTTTTGCATACTTGTCCTGAGGTGCTTGGTCAAGCAGTGTATGGTTTACCTGAAATCAATCGTGACAAAATAAAATCAGCAAATGTGATTGGCAATCCTGGTTGTTATCCAACCACGGCAATTTTGGGGCTGAATCCTGTCATCAAAATGCAAAATCAACAAAATACCCAATTAATTGGTAAACATATCGTTATCGATGCAAAGTCAGGTGTATCAGGTGCGGGACGTAATGCAAAAATGGGACTTTTGTTTAGCGAGCTTTCAGATAATTTTTCGGCGTATGGGGTGGCAGGTCATCGCCATCAACCAGAAATTGAGCAGGGCATTTTTGATATTTTGTCAGCAAAATTTCCCCAACATATCCGTTTTGTACCACACCTTGTGCCTATGATTCGTGGTATGTTTAGCACCATTCATTTGACCTTGACCAACGAAGGTGCTGCGATAGATTGGCAAAGTGTGTTTGCTAGCGTTTATCAAGATGAACCCTTTATTGATGTACTACCAAATGGCTATTTGCCAGATACGCGTTCGGTACGAGCATCAAACCGCCTAAAAATCGCCATTTGTCAGAATAATGCCCAAGAAACTTTGACAGTGCTTGTGGTACAGGATAATTTAGTTAAAGGGGCAGCAGGTCAGGCAATTCAAAATATGAATTTATTATTTGGATTACCTGAAACGCTTGGCTTGCAAAATATTGCTGTGATGCCATAATAGGATGCAATTGAGCTTTTAGATTATCCTTTGGTTGTACTTGCTTTTATGGGTAAAGTGGGTTACAGTAAAAAGACTGCCCAAATTGATTGGCAGTTTATACACTCCAAGTTTAATCCATCTAAAATAAAAGAGAATCTTTATGAGTCAAGCGCTACCAACTTTATCTTTAACTATTGATACCATTCATTGTGGTGGTTGTGTTTCTGCCATCAAAGATAGCCTTTTATCTTTAACAGGCGTAGAAAACGTGGAAGTTGATTTTAGAAATAAGCAGGTAGCGGTTGTTTTTGATAAAAGTGTCATGGATGCTCAAACCATCATGAATGCGATTGAGCAAAACTCTCATTGGTGCTTTGTCAATCAAATACAAAAAGCCAAAAAGGCTAAACGTTTTGGAACTTTATTATGAAACAGATTACTTTGCAAATACAAGGCATGACTTGTCAGGGGTGTGTTAAAGCAGTACAACAAGCCATGGATGAGCTTTGTGGTGTAAAAAATGCATTTGTAAATTTGGATACAAAACAGGCAATTATTGATTATGATGAAAACGCCCTTGATAAACTACAAATTGTCCAAACTATAGAAGATATTGGTTTTGATGTGGAATCTTAAAAACAAGTTTCTTTATTTTCTATAAAAGCCAAGTTTTACTTGGTTTTTTTATTGGTTTTTAATTTGGGGCTAATTATGGATAACAAGCAAACAATTAATGTCGTCATTAGTGGTATGACGTGTCAAGCCTGTGCTAGCCGTATCGAAAAAGTGCTTAATAAAAAATCGTCCATTGAAATGGCAAGTGTTAATTTTGCAGGTGAGTCTGCAAATATTACATTTGATGATAGCAAAACAACAATTGATGAAATCATTGGTTGGATTAAAAAAGCAGGTTTTGATGCGGTTTTGATGCAAGATTCGGTATCGGCTGCCCAAGTCAGCACCATCCCTTATTCACTGTTAGGTCTTTGGGCATTGTCGTTGCCATTTTGGGTAGGCATGTTTGGTATGCTGTTTGGCAGTCATGCATTTATGCCACCGATTTGGTTGCAGTTTGTGTTGGCAACACTGGTGCAATTTGGGTTTGGTGGGCATTTTTACAAAGGGGCATGGGCAAGTATTAAAGGCGGTCTTGCCAATATGGATGTATTGGTGGCACTGGCAACAACTGTGATTTGGGCATATTCAACTTATGTTTGGCTGCAACATGGCGAACATGTCCACCATCAAACGATAAACGTCTATTTTGAAGCATCTGTGATGGTAATGGCGTTTGTGAGTCTTGGTAAGTATTTGGAAAACCGTACTAAAAAAAATAGCCTAAACAGTTTATCAACCCTTTTAGCTTTAGTGCCTGATGATGTCCTCATAAAAAAAGATGACCACTGGCAGAAAATCGCTGTTACCTTGGTAAAGCCCGATGATATTTTATTGGCGCGCACAGGCGATAGAATTGCTGTTGATGGCATAGTGGTAAACGGTTTGGGATACGCTGATGAAGCCCATTTGACGGGCGAAAGTATGGTTTTAGTTAAAAAAGTAGGTGATAAACTGCTTGCAGGTAGTCTGATTAGTGAAGGTAGTCTTGAGTATCAGGCAGTAGCCACAGGTCAAAACAGCGTTTTGGGTGATGTTGCCAAAGCTTTATCAGATGCTCAAAACACCAAAGCTAAAATTGCCCGAGTTGCTGATAAAGTGGCGAGTGTTTTTGTGCCAGTTGTAGTGAGTGTTTCTTTGCTAACTTTATTAGTAAATTTATATTTTGGCATTGATATGGAAAATGCCTTAATGAGAGCAGTGGCAGTACTAGTGATTGCGTGTCCTTGTGCGTTAGGGATTGCCACGCCTGCGGCGATTATGGTTGGAATGGGGCTTGGGGTTAAACATGGGGTTGTTTTTAAAGATGCAATCAGTCTTGAAACCGCTGGCAGTATTGATACGATGGTTTTTGATAAAACAGGCACATTAACAACAGGTAAGCCTAGCTTGCAGGCGTATAAAATTTTAGATGAGGCATGGGATTTTGATAAGATTTTAAGTATTAGTGCCAGTTTGGAAACACACGCTAATCATCCATTAGCACAAAGTATTGTTCAAGCTGCTCATGATAAAAATTTACCGTTATATCCAGTTGAAAACGTCTCATCACAGATAGGTCAAGGGTTGGTTGGCGAAATCAAAAATATTGGCACTGTAAAGATTGGCACACTGGATTTTGTGGGTTTGAACCAAAATAGTTTGCCAAAAGATGATATTTATCAAAAAGCCAGTATTGTGGGGCTTTTAATCAATCAACAAGCGATTGCGATTTTTGCATTGCTAGATACCATCAAATTAGATACTCATATTGTGGTTAATCAACTTAAAAAAGAAAATATTGATGTGGTAATGATGAGTGGCGATAAAAAAACTGTAGTTGATTGGGTTTCTCAAGAATTGTCATTATCACAGGCTTTTGCACAGATGCTACCTAATGATAAAGCTAGTAAAATTAAACAGATGCAGGATAAGGGTAAAAAAATTGCTATGATTGGTGATGGCATTAATGACGCGCCTGCTATGGCTCAGGCTGATGCAAGTTTTGCCGTAGGTCAAGCGTCTGATGTTGCTAAACAAACCGCCAGTGTTCAGCTGATGGGCGATGCTTTGGTGCATGCTTATTATGCACAAAAAATATCCAAATTAACCTTGCGTAATATTAAACAAAACCTTTTTTTTGCTTTTATTTATAATATTCTGGGGATTAGTTTTGCAGCAATTGGGTTATTAAATCCAATGATAGCAGCGTCAGCGATGGCTATGAGTTCTATTTCAGTAATGTTAAATGCTTTGAGATTAAAAAGGCTGGATTTAACAAACCACCCATCAAATGGCACGTCGTTAAATAATACTACCGTTTAACCCAAAAATCATGTATCATTGCTACATTTTTTATAAAAACTCGGGATTTATTATGACTCATAAAACTAGCATTTTAGACACTAATGCAATTTCTACTTTACGCAATCAAATTGACACTATTGATGAGCAAATCCAAACGTTAATTAATCAGCGCGCAAAGATTGCCCAAGAAGTTGCCAATGTCAAAAAAAATCACGAGAATGACCCAATATTTTATCGTCCAGAACGTGAAGCCCAGGTATTAAAAGCGGTGATGGCAAGAAATTCAGGACCGCTGAGTGGCGAAAAAATGGCTCGCTTATTTCGTGAAATTATGTCGGTGTGTTTGGAGTTAGAGGCACCACAAAAAGTAGCTTTTTTAGGACCTATTGGCACCTTTACTCATGCAGCTGCTTTAAAACATTTTGGTAAAGCGGCAACAACTGCACCTTTAGCAACCATTACCGATGTTTTTCGTGAAGTCGAAGCAGGTTCAGCAATGTATGGTGTTGTTCCTGTAGAAAACTCATCAGAAGGTGTGGTTAATCATACTCTTGATGCCTTTTTAAATTCTAATCTAAAAATTATTGGCGAAGTAGAAATGCCGATCCATCATAATTTCTTAGTTGCCGAACATACCAAAGTAGATAGTTTGAGTAAAATTTATTCTCACCAACAATCACTTGCCCAGTGCCGTCATTGGCTAGATACGCATTTTCCTAATGTGGAACGCATTGCCGTATCATCAAATGGCGAAGCCGCTAGACGACTCAAAAACGAATGGCATTCAGCAGCGATTGCAGGCGATGTAGCGGTGGCTGAATATGGTTTGCACAAACTTCATGAAAACATTGAGGATAATCCTAACAACACCACACGGTTTTTAATCATTGGCAAAGAAGATACCGCGCCTTCAGGTCAAGATAAAACATCGATTTTGGTATCTAGTACGGATCGTACTGGCGCTTTGATTGAAATTTTAGAGCCATTAAAACGCCATGGTGTATCGATGACCAGTATCGAAACCCGTCCAGAGCGTCCTAATAAATGGGCTTATGTATTCTTTATTGATATGAATGGACACGTTGAAGATAAAAATGTTAAGGCTGCCATTGAGGAAATTCGTCCCTTGGTAAAAGAATTACGAGTATTAGGTTCTTATCCAAAAGCTGTATTATAAAAGCGGAGTTTGTAATGCGGTATCCTGTGTGTGGGCGTTTGTGTGTGATTGGACTTGGGCTTATCGGAGCTAGTTTTGCTCAAGCAATTAAAGATTACAACACCAATCACCCCCAAAAACCTTTGTGTCAAACCATCGTTGGTGTGGATTTTAATCAAGACAGTGTTGATGCGGCTGTTTTAGCGAAGGTATTACACAACGGTTTTACAGATGTATATCAGGGCATTACATCAGCAGATGTAATTTTGCTGGCTGTGCCTGTAAAGTCAGTGCATGTTATTTTGCAGGTGATTAAACATGCTATGATGTCTGGCGATGTTAATAAAGAGTGTATTATTACTGATGTTGGCAGCACCAAAGTCAATATTCTTGAGGACGTCAAACAAGTTTTTGGAAATCAGCTGCCCAATTTTATTCCCGCTCATCCAATCGCTGGTGCAGAAAATTCTGGTTTTTATGCCCGAAATCCCAAGTTATTTTTGGGTCACAAAGTAATCATTTGTCCAGATGCTCATACCAATCAAAACGCTTTATTGGTTGTCCAAACACTTTGGCAGTCTATTGGTGCTGATGTGGTGTTTATGGATAGTATTCGTCATGATGAAGTGCTGGCTTATACCAGTCATCTGCCACATTTAATTGCTTTTACTTTGACCGACCAAATGGCGCGTCATGATGATAATTTGGATATTTTTCGTTATGCTGCAGGCGGGTTTCGTGATTTTAGCCGAATAGCTGCCAGTTCGCCGATTATGTGGCATGATATATTTTTGGCAAATAAAACGGCGTTATTGACTGCATTGGATAAGTTTACCGAGCATTTAAATCAACTAAAAATTTTAATTGAAGATGAGAATTCTGAAGAAATTTTACGACATTTAGGTACTGCTCGGGATGCCCGTCGTCATTTTGGATATATGTTGCTAGCAAATCAATCAATCAACAAGGAAAACTCCATGACCCAGCAAAGTTATCACATTAACCCAAGCAGTTTTATCAGTGGCACCATCAGTGTTCCTGGCGATAAGTCCATTTCACATCGCAGTATTATGTTTGGGGCGCTGGCAGATGGTGTAACACACATTACAGGGTTTTTGGAAGGTGAAGATGCATTGGCAACACTACAAGCCTTTAGTGATATGGGTGTGGAAATTCACCGAGATGGTGATAAAGTTACTATTTATGGTGTAGGTATTGATGGACTACAAGCTCCAAAAAACCCGTTATATATGGGAAATTCTGGTACTAGTATGCGCTTATTGGCAGGGATTTTATCGGCTCAAAAATTTGACAGTGTGATGACTGGCGATGCAAGTTTATCCAAACGTCCCATGGAACGTGTAGCATCCCCGTTACGTTTGATGGGCGCAAAAATACAGACGACAGGCGAAAAAGGCACAGCTCCTTTATCCATCTTTGGCAACCAAACCTTGACAGCGATTGACTACACATTACCAGTGGCATCCGCTCAAATTAAATCTTGTTTAATTTTAGCATCACTATGGGCAAATGGTACAACCACGATTACTGAGCCTGAGATTAGTCGTGACCATACTGAACGTATGCTAAATGCCTTTGGTTATCCAATTGCTGTAAATGGTAATAAAATCAGCGTTACAGGCGGTGGTCGTTTAACAGCTTGTGATATCGTGGTGCCTGCTGATATTTCTAGCGCAGCGTTTTTTATGGTACTGGCAGCAATTGGACAAGGCGACGGCATTACCTTACAAAAAGTTGGTATGAATCCAACGCGTACAGGCGTAATTGATATTCTAAAATTAATGAATGCTGATATTACCATCTGTAATGAGCAGACTGTTGGTGGTGAACCGATTGCTGATATTATAGTGCGTCCGTCCAAATTGCAAGGTATCGAAATCCCAGAGTATCTCGTTCCACTGGCAATCGATGAATTTCCTATACTGTTTATTGCGGCAAGTTGTGCAATAGGTACAACCAAATTAATAGGCGCAAAAGAGCTTCGTGTCAAAGAGTCAGACCGTATTGCAGTAATGGCAGAAGGTTTAACGACTTTAGGTATTTCGTGTACCATGCTGGATGATGGTATTATTATTGAAGGCAAGGGCAAAAACAAAGAAAAAACGGATATTTTTACAGGTGGTGAAATTATGTCTCATCACGACCATCGCATTGCCATGAGTTTTGCAGTGGCAAGCTGCCGAGCAAAAGAGACAATTATTATTCATGGCACCGAAACCGTCGCCACCAGTTTTCCAAACTTTGCAGCGTTAGCAAACAGCGTTGGACTGGATATTACGATACAATAACATGTCTGTCAAAACCACACCAAATGGGTTAATTTGCGCATTAACTGCCTTTTTAATTTGGGGAATTTTTCCTTTATATTTTAAAGAATTATCTGATTATTCTGCATCGGAAGTTATCGTTCATCGAATAATTTGGACGTTTGTTGTACTACTTTTTGTAATGATTGTGGGTCGGCGAACCCAATGGCTTGCTATGATGCGACAACACCCAAGATGGCTAGCTTTTGCTTTTTTAGCGTCTTTATTAATAGCAAGTAATTGGCTGATTTATGTGTGGGCAGTAGCACATAATCAGATTTTAGAAGCAAGTTTAGGGTATTTTATCAATCCACTTTTTGGGGTGTTGTTGTCAGTGATTTTGTTTGGCGAACGCTTGCGAACGTTTCAAAAAATAGCAGTAGCACTGGCAACGGCAGCAATTTTAATTCAGATACTTTGGCTTGGCGGACTGTCGTGGATTAGTCTTTTGTTGCCATTATCTTTTGGTATTTATGGAGTCATTCAACGCCAAACACCATTTAATGCTATTGATGGATTATTTTTAGAAACGTTGCTATTAGTTCCGCTGTGTTTAGGTTGGCTTTTAACAACTGATGTAAAAAGTTCCCATTTGGATTTTTGGTTTTCTTATGATATTTGGCTTTTAACCTTAGCAGGACCAATTACACTCATTCCACTTTTATTATACAATCAAGCAACAAGATGGGTAGCCTTTAATACGTTATCTTTTTTAAATTATTTAACACCAAGTATCGTTTTTTTGTTAGCAATTTTTTATTATCATGAAGGATTTGATATTAAAAAATTATTAGTATTTAGTTTAATTTGGTTAGGATTAATTATTTACAGTATTGACTTAATTAAACATAAATCTTAATAATATTTTGGAAAATATAACTATGAGTGATGAAATTTTTATTAATAATTTAAAAATCAATACGGTTATTGGCGTATATTCATGGGAACGTCAAATTAATCAATTATTGTTGATTGATGTTAAATTGACCTATGATATTCAAAAAGCAGGTCAAAGTGATGATGTAAATGACACAATTGATTATAAGGAAATTTGTACCAAAATAGAAGAAATATGTCATCAAACTCAAGCAAAATTAATTGAGTTTTTAGCTGAAAAAATTTGTCAGTATATTTTGGATCATTATCCATGCACAAAAATTGAATTAACCATCAAAAAACCGCAGGCGATTTTTAATGCAGAGTCGGTAGGTGTGAAAATTATTCGTCAAAAATAAAATAATAAAATGATAGATATCAAAGAGATTAGCCAAATTAGCGATATTAGCCAATTGGTCATATTGTTTGGAAGTAATTTTGATAGTGAAAATGTATGGAGTATCACAAAATCGCATTTAAAAAATATGGGCGAGTGCTATTTTTCGGATATTACCATTAGTCCAGATTATACTAAAAAAACTAATTTAATATATTACAATGCTTGTATTTTAATCCAATTAAATTGTCTACAACATCATCAGCAATTAAATAGTGAATTAAAAAAAATTGAAATACAGTGTGGTAGAAATAAACTGCAAAATAATCAATTGCAAACCAATCAAGTTACTATAAGTCAAGTCAAAGCAGATTTAGATATTCTTGCAGTTTATACAAAAAACTGGCACATTAGCCAAAGACGCTTACCATTTAAAGAACATGAAAAAATAGGGCTTTTGCAAATTGCCCCATTTTTATTAAATGATATATAAAATTTTTGTGCTTGATTGAGTTGGGTGATGTATGTTACCAAATAAAATTTGCAATGATTGCTAATATTGCCAAAATTCCCATTATAATTAGCGCAAGTTTGAGAGTTTTTTGTTTGCTTTGCATCTCCAAAATCATGGTGTTAAGTTTGTGATTTTCAATGGTTAAATTGTCAATAATTGTTTGCTGTTCAGCAATTTTAGCTTTATAATTTTCTTGTTTTTGCTGTTTTTCCTCTTCGGTTGGTTTTTTTTGGCTGCCTTTAATGGTTTGCAAAACATTAGCAATCACACCACCCACACCAAGCTGGGTTAAAAATGCCTTAAGTTGAGCAATCTGTTTGGCTTCTCCACGTATTTGCAGCGCATCAACTGAACTACTGCTGTGATTGGTTAGCATGTTAATCAACTGGAATGTATAGCCATTGATGGTAATATCTGCCATGGTTTTACTGGCGGGTAGACGGTCATCAAGCAAGACTCCCCGATAGCCAAAAGTAGCGTAAATCTCACTATGTGGCAAATAAGTCCGGATGCAAACTACGACGTTTTCACTAGCTAAAGGGTAAGCCAGTTTTCTAAGTTTTGGGTCAAAACGCAAAACCAAAGTGATGGCAGATTCTAAAAACACCAATAAAATATTTAATAATCCACGAGCTAGCCCTGCTGGTTTTTTTTCAAAGTCTGGGTTTGGAGTGTTGGGTGTGTATTGATTTTGATTCATAAAACTTCAATCATTCTTTGATAAATAACAACAAATAATAAAGTCATCAAGCCAAAAAGTAAACCATTTCAGTTTAATTTTATCGTTTTAACCACGTAAAATTTAGTTTTATTGCTAAATTTTCACTTTTTCATAGAAATTTTGTGAAAAAATCTATAAAAAATAACATATACCCCTTGTAAAATAAGCCTCTTGCTTTTACAATGCAACAAATTGAGTGTTGTATTGACAATTTTCAAAAATTTAGCAGCCATTTTCGCCAAAAGGTTACAATTTTGGAAGGTGGATTTACGTTTATTTTCCCAATGAGGATTTATTATGAATAAGTCAGAATTAGTTGATAGCATTGCAAGCCAAGCAGGTCTTACTAAGGACCAAGCAACTAAAGCGCTAAATGCTTTTACCGCAAGCGTTCAAGCTACCTTAGAAAAAGGCGACGACGTTGTATTGGTAGGTTTTGGTACATTTACTGTTAAAGAGCGTGCTGCTCGCACCGGTCGTAACCCAAAAACTGGTGAACCTTTACAAATCGCAGCTAGCAAAGTACCAAGCTTTAAAGCTGGTAAAGGCTTAAAAGATGCGGTTAATGTTGAACCAAAAGCCAAAAAAGCTAAAAAATAATTTACTCTTTTTTTGTAAGACGCACTGTTAATCAGTGCGTTTTTTTATTAAAGTTCCAAAAATATTTTGAAAATTTTCTAAAATAGCGTATCATAGAACCTTTGATTTAACATTTTTTTAAGTGTTTTTATAAACATAATAAACGGTTTTCTATGGAAAAAATGCGTGAATTTATGCAAAGCTGGCTGGGTAAGCTGGTTTTGTTGATTGTACTTGCCCCAATGGCTTTTTTAGGGGTGGCTAATTTAGATTTTGGTGGTCATATTGGTCATAATGACATGGTCAAAGTGGATAAAACAGCCATTAGCATCTCAGAGTATAACAATGAACTGGCTAATAGAAAAGCCCGTTTGCAAGAAACAACAGACCCTAGTCTAATTAACGAGAAGGCGCTGGCTGACGAAGTGCTAGAAAGTATTGTGTCGCGTGCTTTATTGGAAAATCAAGCAAAATTTTTGGGTATGAGCATCTCAGATGAGACCATTACTCGATTACTACAAACAGACCCAAGCTTTGCCAATGAAAATGGAAATTTTTCCAATGAGTTATTCGCTCAATATCTGCAAAGTCGTGGCATGACAAATAAGATGTTGTTTGAAATTTTTCGCACTCAATTGAGTTTGCGACAATTAACAAGCAGTATTTTAAGTCAGGCAATTTATCCAGAATGGCAAATCAGTCGTTTGATTGATTTACAATCAAAAAACCGTGAAGTTTGGTTACATCGTTATTCTTGGCAAGATTTTGCTGATAAAGTCAGCGTTGGTGATGATGAAATTAAAAGTTATTATGAAGCTCATAAAGCTGAGTTGAAAATACCAGCAACCATCACACTCAATTATCTAGAATTGGATAAGGATGCCATTAAAGCTGAAGCGCCCACTCAAGAAGAGCTGCAAGCACAATATCAGATTTATTTGCAAAGTGTAGGTGCAGGTGCAAAAGAGCTGGCTCAAATTTTATTAACAGGTACAGACGCTGACGCCAAAGCCAAAGAGATTAGCGAAAAATTAGCCAAAGGTGAATCTTTTGAATCACTTGCTAAAACCTACTCTGACGACCCAACGGGCAAGACAGGTGGGGCGATTGGCGCATTTAACCCAGATGTTTTTGGTCAAGATGCCCAAATGGTTAGCGGTGTTATTCAAAAATTAGCAGTAGGCGATGTTAGTGAGCCTGTAAAAACCGCTTTTGGTGTACAAATTTTTAAGGTGCTAAAAGCTTCTGATGCGCCAACCTTTGACAGCGTTAAAGATGAATTAACCCGTCTTGCCATGGCCCAAAAGCGTGATGATGCCATTAAAGAAGCCATTGCCAAAATTAATAACATGGCAACCGATGGCATGGGTATTAGCGATATTGCCAAAGAAATGAATATGACGGTAAAAACGATTGCATCTTACCCTCAAGAAAATAATCAAACTGAATTATCCATGCCTACGGTACTTGCAGCTGCCTTCGATGAAAAATCTCTTGCTGAAAAAACAACCAGTGTCAATCTTGACGTAGCAGGTGAGGCCTTATGGATACAAGCAGATAACTATCAAGCTGCTAAAAACTTAAGCCTAGAAGAAGCAACTAATCAAGTAAAATTGTTGATTACCAAAGAAAAAGCAAGCCAGTTGGCCTATGAAGCAGTTTTGTCAAAAATTGCTGAAAATAAAGGCAATCCTAAGGCGTTAGCAACCAAAGATGCCAGTATAGGCGTGGTGAACGTACAAAGCCCTGCTTTGAATGCTGCTGAAAAAGCCAGTTTGTTTAGTCAAGATGATGGTGATGTGTCATTATGGGCTGTGCAGACGGATGAGGGCGCAAGTTTGATGGTGGGTAGCAAAATTGTTGCCAACAGTCAAAGCCAGCTTGACAAAGCGCAAAGAATGCAAATCCAGTTTGTCATTCGTTCTAACGCAGGTCAAGACCAGCTATCTGATTATCTGCAATATTTAAAAGACACCAAAAAAGTAGAAATCAATACCCAAGCTTTAAATGCACAATAAATAATCAAAGCATTCCCATATTCGTTTTGGCGAATATGGGTTTACTTTTTTTGATCGTTAAGTATTAATTAAAACAAATGATACTTTGATTGTATTTTGTCCTTGTTTTATCACTTGAAAGGATTTTTTGGATGAATGGTCTAGCACTGCAATGCCCTATTTTAAAACCTGCTTACACTACCTATTTTAATCCACTTTTTGGATTAGCGGCAGCTTTTTGGGTAAGCCAGTACAGCCAAAAAAAAGATGCTCCGCTGATTTTATGGGTTGCTGATAGTCAAAATCAAGTTAATCGCATAGAAAACCAGTTAGCCTTTTTTGGGGTTAAAGCTCATGTATTTGCTGATTATGAAACACTGGTTTATGACCAGCTTCCAGTTCAACAAGAAGTAATTTCAGAACGCATTAGTTTACTAACCAATATGCCAGCCCAAGGTGTTCTGTTGGTAAGTGTGCAAACGCTAATGCAAAGAATCACGCCGCCAAGTTATCTTTTGGGGCGTTATCTAAAACTGGCAGTAGGTGATATTTTTGATATTGCAAATTGGCAATCGCGATTGGAAAAAGCAGGTTATTTTCATGTTGAGAATGTTTTTGAGCCTGGTGAATTTGCGGTGCGTGGTAGTATTGTAGATATCTTTATCATGGGTCAAGCATTGCCATTACGAATTGATTTGTTTGACAATCAGATAGAAAGCATGCGTTTTTTTAATCCACAAACTCAAAGAACATTAAATGAAGAGTCTTTAGCAGCATTAAAAGCGCAAAGTCTGACCGATGAAAACCCATTTATTGCTGATAAATTGCCCAAAAAAGCAAAACTGACTATGTTTGATGTTTTGCCTGCCAAAGAGTTTCCATTAGAAGAAGGGCGTGAGCAATTTCGTCAAAATTTTGCCAGTATTTTTAGTGACGTTTCAGCTCGCAAATTTGAGCTTTACAATGATGTTATGCAAGGGATTGCTCCGTCAGGTATTGAATATTATTTGCCACTGTTTTTTGATGCTGACGATTGGCAAAAAAACGGCTCATTATTTAGCTATTTACCCAGCAATACTCTTTTATTGAGTAGTGGTGATATAGCGGCAGCTTATGATGGATTTTGGGAAAAAGTCAGTAGCCGTTATCAATCATATGCGCACAATAAAAACGTACCTATTTTACCGCCCATTCAACTTTTTTTGCCCAGTGAGGAATTTTTTGCCAAACTAAAAGACTACCCAAAAGTTTTGCTGCAAACTCAAAATAACCACGCTCATCAGGTAAATGCATTTTTACACGCTCAATCGTTGGTGCTACCTGATATTTTAATCAATCATCAACAAGCTGAACCACTTGAAAAATTTTTGACATTTGTAAAAACTTGCCAAAAACCCGTGCTGCTAGTTGCAGAATCAAGAGGACGGCGAGAAATTTTGCGAGAATTGCTACAAGATAAAATTAAACTGATTCAAGTAGATGATTTTGATGAATTTTGTGGTTTACATCAGGATTTATGCGCTGAAAAAATTGCTTTAACAGTAGCAACCATTGAAGATGATTTGTGGTTTGAGAGCGCCAATTTTGGCTTTTGTGTGATAACTGAGACCCAATTATTTGGTCGGCAAATTCTTCAGACACGTCGCCGCCGCCAAGTAGCCGCCGCCGATGCTTTTTTGTTAAAATCGGTCAGTGAACTGCATGAAGGGGCTTTAGTTGTTCATCTTGAACACGGCATTGGGCGCTATCAGGGATTAACAGTACTTGATGTTGGGGAGGGTGAGCAAGAATTTATTCATCTAAAATACGCTGAAGATGCCAGTATTTATGTGCCAATTACCAATTTATCACTGATTGGGCGTTATAGTGGTGCTGAAACAGACTTGGTGCCATTAACTAAGATTGGTAGTGGCAAATGGGATAAAGCCAAACAAAAAACACTTGAACAAATCTATGATGTTGCTGCTGAATTGCTTAATATCCAAGCACGAAGAAACGCCAAAGAGGGCATTAGTTTTTCTGTAGATATCCCTCAATATGAATTATTTGCTAGTCAATTTGCATATGAAGAGACAGCTGACCAAAAAATGGCGATTGATAGTGTGATTTTTGATATGAAACAATCAAAGCCAATGGATAGGCTGATATGTGGCGACGTGGGTTTTGGTAAAACTGAAGTAGCAATGCGAGCAGCATTTATTGCAGTCATGGCGGGTTTTCAGGTTGCGGTATTAGTGCCTACAACTCTTTTGGCAGGACAACATGAAGAAAGTTTTCGTAGTCGTTTTGCTGATTGGCCAGTACGTATTGAAAGTTTATCGCGTTTTGGCACAAAAAAACATCAAGATAAAGTTTTGACGGATTTGGCAGAGGGTAAAATCGATATCGTCATTGGCACCCATAAACTTTTACAAGATGACGTTATTTTCAAAAATTTAGGTTTAATGATTATTGATGAAGAACATCGTTTTGGGGTTCGTCATAAGCAAAAAATTAAAGCCATGCAAACCGATATTGATGCGTTAGCAATGACGGCAACGCCAATTCCACGAACGCTGAATATGGCATTATCAGGCATGCAGGATATTTCAATTATTGCAACCCCGCCTGCTCGTCGCCTTGCTATCAAAACATTTGTGATGCCAAAACAAGATGAGACAATCAAAGAAGCAATTCTAAGAGAAATTTTACGCGGTGGGCAGGTATATTTTTTGCATAATGATTTGGCAAGCATTGATGCAATGGCGCAAACATTGACTGAATTGATTGTTGAGGCAAGAGTTGGCATTGCTCATGGTCAAATGTCTGAGCAAAATTTATCAGTGGTCATGAGCGATTTTTACCATAAAAAATACAACGTACTGGTTGCAAGTACCATTATTGAAACGGGTATTGACGTACCAAGTGCAAATACCATTATTATTAACCGGGCAGATAAATTTGGTTTAGCACAGCTGCACCAACTGCGTGGACGAGTTGGCAGAAGTCACCATCAAGCGTATTGTTATCTGCTTGTGCCATCAATAAAGGGATTGAGTGCAGATGCTAAAAAACGTCTTGATGCGATTGTGCGTGCTAACACGCTGGGTTCTGGGTTTATTTTAGCAAGTGAAGATTTACAAATTCGTGGAGCAGGCGAGATTTTAGGTAAAGAACAAAGTGGCAATATGCAAGCAATTGGTTTTGGTTTGTATATGGATATGTTAGAACGCGCCACAAAAGCTGTTAAAATGGGCAAAAACCCTAAACTAACCACGGCATTAGATTTGGTGAATGATATTAATATTCACGCGTCCGCATTGATTCCTGCTGATTATTTAGGCGATGTGCATGAACGTTTGTTGATATACAAACGCATCGCTAACGCAGAAAACTTGACTGAATTAAATGAGATTTGTATTGAAATGATTGACCGATTTGGGATTTTGCCATTGCCTGCTGAACAGCTTTTTGATGTTCATCGCTTGCGTGTCTTATCTCAACCTTTGGGCGTTAGTAAAATGGATTTGTCTGAAAATGCAATGATACTGGAGTTTAAAGAAGATACGCCCGTTGATTCGTTGGCGATTATTCAATTACTGCAATCTGATAGCAGTTATCGTATGCATGGCGGTTCTGGATTAAAGCAGGTATTTAAAACTGCTAAAACGGTCAAGGAGCGTATCCAAATTGCCTTTGAGCTCATAAATTACTTACAAAAACATCAAATGCAGCATTAAAAGATAAGATTTTACCTAATCTTGACAAGATTTATGTTAGAATGAACGGTTAAATTTATAAATACAAAGGGTATAGTTATGTTTCAATTACATCCAACCTTAGCCAAGGATACTTTTTTGGTGGGCGATTTTCCACTTTCTACAGTTAGACTAATGAATGATTGTCAATTTCCTTGGTTGATTTTAGTGCCAAGAGTTTCTGGCGTAAAAGAAATTTATGAATTAAGTGCTGCTGACCAAGTGCAATTTTTACGCGAATCAAGCTGGACTTCAAGCCAAATGGCAAAGATTTTTGGTGCTGATAAAATGAATGTGGCAGCGCTTGGCAATCAGGTTTCACAGCTGCATTTTCATCATATTGTGCGTTATCAAAACGACGTGCGTTGGCCAAATCCTGTTTGGAGTGTACAATCTGTTCCTTATACTGCTGAAGTTTTGCAACATATGCAGCAAACGCTAATGATGGCACTGCGCGGTCATCATCAGATGCCTTTTGATTGGCAGATGAATGTATAATACTTTTTTTAAAGAATTTATAAAATTTAATAATTATTTCAAAGTATTATAAAATTAAAGCGATGCATTCTAAATAATAAAATTGTGTTTTAAGAACACGATTTAAAAACTATAAGGGGTTTGTTATCGCTTTAAGTCATTAATACGCCAATCTTTTTATCTAGCTACTTCAATTTAGTATTCATGAGTGATTTTTTTTCTCAAAACTGTGCTGTTAAGAATAACCAACCTCGTCCAAACTTTTGGCGGTTATATCCTTTAGAGCAGTTAAATTCTGCTGAATGGGAGGCTTTATGTGATGGCTGTGGAGTCTGCTGTTTGGTAAAATACTTAGATGATACTGACGTTCGGTTTACTGAATATACAGATGTGGCGTGCCAACTTTTGAATACTCATACAGGATTGTGTTCTAATTACCCCAACCGCCAGAAATTTGTTCCTGATTGCATCACTTTAACTTATCAAATGTTGCCAGATATCCTTTGGCTGCCTAAACATTGCGCCTATAAAAGATTGTACCTTGGACAAAACCTACCATCTTGGCATCGTTTGGTTGCAGATGAAAATACACATCAAACAGCTTTGAAAAAAGTCGGTGCAGCTGGGCGTTGTGTTTCTGAGCTTAATTTTACAGATGAAGAAATGGAAGAACGTGTAGTAAAATGGGTAACTATCTAATAATTGGTTTATCTTGTCAATGACGCAAAAATAAGATTGAATAAAAAAGTTTTTTGGATTGAATATTTTATTAAAATCAGTTAAATTAAAATAGGTTACATAAATAAGAAATTGTACAAAAAGGAAAAATTATGTCTGACGACCATTCTATCAGCTGGACGCGCGGTTTAAAACGTTGGTTATCCACCGCTCCTGAAACTCGTGATGATTTGTTAAAACTTGTCCATGATTCTCGTCAATTTTTGCAACCAGATACGGTAGATATGCTAGAGGGTGTTTTGGATTTGCCAGCAACACAGGTACGTGAAATCATGACGCCACGTCCGCAGGTAGTTGGCATTCAAAGCGATGCTGATTTGGATGAAATTTTATCTTTAATTCAAGAAACTGAGCATTCTCGTTATCCTGTTTTTGATGTACATGATGAAAATGCAGTCTTAGGTATTTTTTTGGTTAAAGATTTAATTGGAATCTTAAAAGATAAAGCCGATGGCAAAGATAACTATTTGCAACTTACTAAGTTGGTACGTAAACCTTTATACATTTCTGAAACATCTCGTGCTGATATATTACTACGCTCACTGCAAAAAGCCCAAGTACATATGGCGATTGTACTGGATGAATTTGGTTCTATATCGGGAATTGTAACAATGGAGGACTTGTTAGAGGAAATTGTTGGCGATATTGTGGACGAGCACGATGATATTGAGGAAGACAGTACCATTAATAATATTGTTAAACATCCTGAAAAACCTAATGTTTGGCTTGTGCAGGCAGCAACTTTGATCGGCAGCTGTAATGAAGAGATAGGTTCACATTTTGATGACACTGATGTTGATACCATGGGCGGTTTGGTAATGCAAGCATTAGGGGCGGTTAGTAATCTACAAGGCGAGACAGTTGTCATTGATAACTGGCAGATTACAGTGGTTGATGTCGAAGGGCGTTTTATTCACTTGCTGGAATTATTGCAGTTGCCAGAATAAAAAACAGCCAATATGTAATTTAACAATATTATTTGGGGGCTTATGTGCATAAATGCATTGTTTATTGTATGTAAATTTTGATAAATTTTATAGATAATAAAAATCCCTAAATCTATAAGAATTTAGGGATAATATTATATATAGTTATCAAGTATAAATATTTAATGGTACCAGTGGTCGGTAATGCTTTTAATTGATAACTTAATGATTTAATTATATTATTTTTTATTAAAAATGGCTATGTACTGTTATAAATACTGTTAAGTAAATTTTGATAGCTGCAATAAAACCCATGCGCCTGCATGGGTTCTTTATTGTATTTAATATCACGATTTAATATTGATTGTCAAGGGTTTTTAACTAGGCTATTTGCTATCCATTGGTTGATTTCGTGCTCCATCCAGTAGGATGTTCTTCCGTCTTTGTGTGGCGGTGGGAACTCACCAGTTTTTATTTTTTTATAAATCGTGGGTCGTTTCCAGCCCACTTTTGCAACAACATCAGGCAAGCGCAGGCGCTTTAAATCGGTCATAAAATCACCTCCCCGTACTCATCAAAGAACGGCACAACCATTCTCCGAAACTGCCCCTTTAGCTTGGCTAGATTTATACGATATAAAACATCGTTATGATATAACAAGTAAATAACCATGTGCGGTGGTATTAGCCCCGACAAATAAATGTTGTTCACTTTTTATTCTCCCGAGCTTCAACTAATCCTGCACAGCTACCTACGGGTAGCTGTGTGTTGAGATCATTTAAAAACCTTTCATTGAGTAAAGATAAAACAACCGCATGGTTGTATGCACTACCTCTAATAAGATGCACAATGTTTCTATCAACCCTATTGAAATCACTTTCGCTGCCACTCCATACATAACTATTAACCCGTGCTATTTTGTTTAAATCTACAGCAAAGTAAACCAAGCCTGCCTTAAATCTTTGAGCCTCTTTCCGCGTCACAGGTTGCGTAAAACAGTATATATCCCAAACTATTTTTTTAGTTCGGTATAGGTCATTAATAGACCAAGTAGGGTGTTGGGTTAAATTGACCCAATTACCTTTACCGTTTTTCTTTATTTGCCATAACAAGTATGGTTTATCAGTTTCTAAGGCATCATTGGCATACTGTGCCATCAGCTCGGCATGTGGGTGTTTCATAATAAGCTCCTAACTGGTTGTTTTTTTGAAATAAATATTGTTCATGGCTGCTCCTTAATATATTTTTCGCCGCAAAAAGGACAGAAATCAGGGATTAAAGGGCGTTTTTGTTTTTTGATTTTTTGCTCTTGTGTGCCGTCTTTTTTGTTGCGATATTTGATTTCATAAAACTCTACATCAATTGCTATGGCATAATAATAAAAATCACCCTTAAAGTATTCACGGCCTGCAATATATGGCAGCCCTTTTATTTCTATGCCTCTTTGTTTTAATCCGCGCAAAACGTCATTGGGTACGGTTTTTTCTAAGCATTGACACATCTTTAATGCTCCGATTCATTTATTGCTATTAATGCCATTTTTAAATCCTCAATTAACAACTCTGTAATTACAGTATCGCCAACTTGCTCGCAATACAAATCACAATCATTTGGGCAATCGCGGATAATTTGTTTTGCTTTATCAATACCGATTTTATCAATTAGTTTTTGTGCAGTTTCTTTGTTCATAATTACACCTGTCTTGGGGGGTATCTTGGGGTGTCTTAGTGGGTAACTACGCCACCCCAACTCTAAAGCAGCTTTTTGACAGATTAATATCATCACTGTCATCGCAATCATCATAGGCAGCATGTGCAAGCTGCTTTATCAGCTCTATCATTTGATTAAAGCTGATTTTTTCAGTGATTGCGTACTCATTAATCATTTTGCTTTTGTCACTATCATTGTAAAAACAAAATGATAGTTTGTATTTTCTTGGGCGTTTAAATATTTGATGACGTTTTTGGGCGTCCTCAAAATCACCCTTGCAGACGATACCAGCAAACATATCGTCATCGCTTGCCCCAATTATTGGCAATGGAAACTCAACGTAACCCCTGTATTTTTTTTGCATGGATTGCTCCGATTTATAAAGGTTTATTAACAAAACTAGACGATAAGTCGAGTAGCAAACTTAGTTTTTCCAGAATCATCAAAGACTTGTTCAAAGTTGTTATTAAGCCATTTTTCGCCATCTTTTTTGATGACATTGATGATGACTGGACACATATCATCAAAATCATAGCCTGATACTTTGTTATGGATATCTAGGCTATGCACTTGTTTAACTTGTGCATAGGTGCCATGCCAGATTTTTTTATTGGCTATAAGCTTGACATCCGCCAAAAAATCAAAATAGATTTCCGCAGGCGTGTTTTTGATGTAAATAATGCCGTGTCCGCGACCATCGGCATTTATATTTATTTTATGGTCGCTAATGCGCAATGGTTTCTTGCGCTTTGTGGTGGGTTGGGAGGTTTTTTGCATTACTCCCCCTCATCTGTGTAAATAAACTCATAGTAGGGCTGATAGCCCTCTTCTGGGGTGGTTTGATTGTAGTACTGTGCCTCTTCTGCAATTGCTAAAGCGTGATTGTAGGACTCATCGCCCCACCCGTGGATAATGTATATAATGCCAGCGGATAAAATGCTGGCTAGGATTAAAAATTGGAAAAATTGTTTCATATTGCACTCCATTTGTTGGTGATGTGGATATATTAAACCATAGGTTTAATAAAAAGTAAATAGAATTAAACTAATTTTTAAACTAAAGGTTTAAAATAATCTACAACCCCATGATTTTTAAGATAATAAAAAACCACCCGTTGAGGGTGGTTTTTGCTATAATTAGCGATTAAGATAAGCGAATTGCTAGAAAATAAATTATGCGTTTACACGAATTAGTTTTAATGGCGGGTAGATTAAATGACCACAGCACTCAACTCTATATCTATGTTGAGACTGAACACGATACGTTTTTTGTGCCAATAGGTGATTATCATCATATCATTGGCTATCTGCAGTTTGATAGGTTTTGTGTTAAATATCCAGATAGTCATGCGGAGACTAAATGCTTTGAGTTATCAGCGCTGCACCCAAAAGACCTTCCCAGCCCAAATCCACAACTTTGCCTATCAGGTGTTCTACGGTCTTCTGTGGCGTATTCTTCAGCACATCAAGCACGGACTGCTTATCAGATTGATTTAACTCAGCAAAAGATTGTAGCAGGCGAGCCATCTGAGCTGCATCAATCTTTACGGTAACAGCACTTAATATTGCCCGTAACCCGCCATCATCTGCTAAAAAATCCATACCATCGTGGGTAATTCTGCCTGTAGATAGATAAAGCTCATACGTGCCATCGGTACACTCTATGCCAACAACGCTCTCATCGGTTATTAGCCCGTGTTCTTGCAGATAATAAAGATTGGCAAGTGCTTTATCATAATCAGGGCAGCTTGTAGGATAAAGCTCATTAAAATTACAAAGATAGGGATATTGCTGACTTAGCTTGGTCAAAATATCTAATTGCAATGCTCTGTCTAACATGGTTACTCCTTAATATTTTTCCAGTTTACCCAGCTCGCCAAAATTGCCTACCTAAAACTTTAAAATCCGCTCCATTGTCTTCAGTCACGATTTTATCTTTGTATTTAGGGTTTTTGCTGTGCAGTATCAAACGCCCGCCTGCTTCTTTAAAAATTTGCTTAAGCATTGCTTCACCCTCAAAATATATCGCGTAAATTTGCCCGTCGCGAATGGTGGTGTCGCTAATATCTATGGCAAATATATCGCCGTCAAAAATAAACTCTTCCATGCTGTCACCTGTGGCATAAAGCAGGCGGACATTAGCCTCTTTAACACCACGACTGGGCAAAAAGTCAGGTTCAAATGCCAATTGCTTTTTAGTCTCTTCAAAATGGCATTGTACATCCACACCATTTCCGCAAGAAAAACTAATATTCATCAGTGGCAACCATATTTTTTGTTCAGGGTTGATGGCGTTATTACTAATAGGACCTGTGGTATTGTCTAAAATTGTTTGTATTTGAGCCGGCAGGGCGGTCATCTCACCTTCACCAGTAGCGAGCCAACCATAGTCCACTTTGGTTAATTTTGCCAATTTTTCTAGTGTCTCTTTACCAATTTGACCTTTTTTCCATTTAGAGGCGGCTTGAGCTGATAAGCCAATCGTTGTTGCGGATTTAGACCATGACAAATTAGCACGATTTAAAGAAAGCTGGATTCTATCAACTAAGTTTGACATAACATAACCCCTAACTATTTTATACCTTTGGTATAAATATAAAGCATTTTCAGTAAAAAATAAAGAAACTTAAAGTTTAAATATATCTTTACTTTTTATTAAACCTATGGTTAAATTAAGGTTTAATTTATTATATGGTTTTAAACTATGTTAAATAATCCAGTAAAGCAGGTTGTTGCTTTTTTCGGCGGTAGGTCTCAGGTCGCTAAAATTACAGGCTTGAGTTACATGGCTATTAATAAGTGGGAAAAGAAAGGAAGGTTTCCACGAACAGAATATACAGGCGAAACTCATCATGTAGAAAAATTATCACAAGCTAGTAAAGGTGCTTTTTCGGTTGAATATTTACTATATGGTGATTCTGAGGGTATTCACTCTCAAACCACAATAAAGGAGTAACCATGCACTACTATGACTTTTATCCTGATGATTTTAACGCAAGCACTCGGCATCTAAACCGCCATTAGGAGTCGTCATGACAACAACAGATATCCACTTTATCACGCATAACTTTGGCGATTGGGACAGTGATACCAAGCATATGACACGCAACCAACGCGCCATTTATCTTGATTTGCGCACACTGTATTTCAGCACCGCTCAAAAAAGCAGCGGCAGCTTAACGATGGATTTTGATTTATTGTGCTTTAAAATGGGTTGCCGTACCGATAGCGACTGCACCGATTTAAAATGGCTACTCAAAGACAAATTTAAAATCATCAACAAAAAATACCGTCATAGCAGCTGGGATGAGCAAATCAAAAATATCCGATTTGCCATGCGTAACGCGACTGAAAAAAGTAACGTTACAAGTAACGCAAGTAACGGAGGCAGTAACGCGCCATGTAACGAAAGTAACGTTACAAGTAACGCTAAAATTTATGACCACATTGATGGTTATGCGATGACAGGTGCGGAGCGCGCCGAAAAGTCAAGAAAGCTAAAAACCCTTATAAATCAAGGCGTACAGGCTGATAAAAATATGACGCTAAACGAAATTCGCACGTTATATAACGCTCAATGCAACGCCAGTAACGCCACCGATGTAACGCCGAGTAACGCTAAATGTAACGCACCATATAACGCCAGTAACGCTCAAATCCCGGAGAATATTAATAACCATAATAATAACCATAATAATAAAAGTAGTGTTGTGTGTAACAGTGAAACGTTACAAAATCAGCCAAGCAATACACACAACACGACAACTGGTTTTGATAAAAATAAATCCATTAGCCAATGGCAACCACCTAGTCTTGACTGGCTAAATCAACATCTGCAACAAGCAAATTGCAGACAGCTAGACAAAGATGAGTTTGATACCGTCTTTGCTAAGTTTGTAAACTACAACCTCAATCGAGAGGCTCAAGGCAAATATTTGATGACTGAGCAAATCCGTTTAGACAAACTGCTTGACTGGTTAAAACGCGAAAAACCCGCAAACACAATGACAAGCTCAGATGACCAAGACAAACAAAGCGATGAATCATCGACTGGTTTTACCAATCCCAAGAAAATTGACCCAAGCACGATGTTTTTAGTGGAGGGATTTTACAAACCTTGCTTTGAGAGCTACACACCCCAACAATGTGAGCAAATTTTGAAAGATTACATTTTGCCGGGAGAAACATCACTCGAGGCATACAACCGCATTAATTTGGCAGGCGTGGCAAATTGCAAAAAACACGAGGCAGCAAGCCCTGATTTTGTAGATGCAATGCTAAATAAATTTTCAAAATCTTTTCAGGGGCGTAAAGAGGCGCGATAGCACGCCTGCAAAAATGAGGGGAAACGGTGGAAAATAAAATACTTGTTGGCATTGACCCGGGAGTCAATACAGGCGTTGCCGTGATGAGCGATGGCAAACTATCAACGGTGATGACTTGTGGTATCATTGAGGCAATGGCGCACATAAAAAATATAACCTGCCAAGGGTCTAGCATAAAAATATACATCGAGGATGCCAGACAAAGAAAATGGTTTGGCGCAAGTGGTCGTGAGGTTTTGCAGGGTGTTGGCAGTGTTAAGCGAGACTGTGGTATTTGGGAGGAGTTTTGCTTGCATCACAACTTAGATTTTAAATTAGTTGCCCCAAAACACAATCACACCAAGACCACCACTCAAGAGTTTAAACGCATCACTGGGTGGGATAAACGCACTAGCACACATAGCAGAGATGCTGTTATGTTGATTTGGGGGTTGCGCAATGTCGCTTAGATATTACAACCCAAACACAAACCAAACCGCCACTATAAACAGCGATAAAGCAGATGTTGATGGTAATGTTTGGGTGGAGATTGACGGTCAAATGCCCGTTAAAATTAATTGGGAAGAGTTTTTAAAAGAGTTTAATGGTCTGGGTATAAATTTTAATAAGTGTTATGGAGAGATTAAATAGATGCCACAAGATTATCCAAATCTTGATTTTGCAAGACAACTTATGAGCTGTAAATCAACAAGTGATTATGGCAAAAACGAAAATGTGTCTGGCTCATCAGATAAACAAGTAGATATGCAAGATGCAGGTGGTTGCCTTGCGTATGTTAATTTAAATTATCGCAGTAGCAACAAGTCGTTAATGCAGTGCGCTGTATCAAACTATGTATGTAATGATAAACGTGAGCAGCTTTATGAGAGTGTGCGACAGCTGACCAATAACTGTTATCAATCCAAAAAAATGAAACAAAAGTATGCCCATAAAATGGCTCATATAGTCGTACAAGACGCCATGCAAAAGACGCTCAGTAAAAGAGAGTGTGCAAGCATACTTGGGGTGAGTAAAGCAACATATAGCGAGCATCATGCACCAGTGTTTAATTTTGTGTCAAACGAATTAGATTGTGTACTTAGCATCGCTGATGATATAGCTGGCGATTACTGGCGTAAAACATTTATGGTTAGGTAATAAAACATCTTGACAAACCGAACAAAAAACAATAGAATTTGAAAAAATGAGGTTAAGTGTAAGAGTTTACGTATTAGAATGGCTAAGTGGAGAACTTAGCTTTTTTTATTGCCTGCCATCTGACCAATGGCAGAATGCACCTAAGAGTAGAACAATCTGACTAGGGCTATTGGTACGCCCAAAAGAAAGGAGTCAAAAGCTCAATCGCTGCTGTCTTTGTGCATTAAGTGGGTAGCGATTGAGTGAGTAGCGGTTAGCCCATTACCGACAGGGCTGTGATTGTGGCTTGGTCAATGAGTGCATAAGTGCTTACACCAAGCCCTTTTTATTAGCTAAGGAGTGATTTATGTTGGTTACATTGAAACCAAGATTACAACCTACCAGCACGCACACTCCAAAAAACAATTGGGGTAAAGGTCGTGGCGGTCGTGCTTGGTTGCGATTAAAAGATGAAATCTTGGCAAGAGATAACTACACCTGCCAAGCGTGCGGACGAGTTGGCGGACGGCTTGAGCTTGACCACATACTTAATCTTGCGCAAGGCGGCACCGACCATAAAGACAACTTACAAATCCTTTGCCACGCCTGCCACAAGATTAAAACGCAAGCCGAGAGCCGAGCAGGGGGGGTGGTAAAACAATTCTTGGGCTAAGCTCAGGAAACCGCGTCCCCACCCGTTTACAAAAAAATTTTGATTTCCGGAGAAATCTCCGATTTTCTCCGAGCAACACAATTTACAAAAAATTACACCAGAAAGAATCTAGAAAAGGTTAAAAAATGGCTATCACTGCAAAACAGGAACGATACGCTCGTCTTGTGGCGAGTGGTATGGATAAAAACGCAGCTGCACTTGAGGCAGGTTGCTCAAATTCCGAAGCAGCGCGTAAGTTTGTAGCAGACATGGCAAAGCGCGAGAATGTGCAAGCCTTTATCGCTAATTTAACAGCAGAAAATGCCAGCTTACCTTTGCAAAAACAACCAACAACTCAAGCAAGCGAGCAACCAACGCGGCTAGATAGGTCAGCGTTTAAAAATAATACGCCTTTGGATTTTTTGGTGTCAGTCATCAACGACACCAGTGGGCAGTATTCACCCAAAGAACGCATTGGGGCTGCGATTGCTTTGTTGCCTTACACCGAGCAAAAACTAGCACAGACGGGCAAAAAAGAGGATGCAGCAGATAACGCGCGCACCAAGTCCGAATCTGGACGCTTTGCGACGCTATCTAATCAGACAGATATGTTTGTCAGTGAATTTAAATCTTAAAACTTAACAATCAGTTAAGCCTGCTGTTTGGCGGGTTTTTTGTTGCCGTCAGTCTTAGGATTGGCGGTTTTTTTATCTGGCGTTCACCTTTGCAACTGGCTTTGATGGGTTATTGACTGTTTGATAAATCTGGCATACGATGACTTGATTAAGGAGGCTTATTGTATGCCAAGACAAAAATTTGCTTTAACCTTTATTTTTTTATTAATTTTGGTTTGGGTGGCACAGGTAACGGTATTGCTCTTTTTTACTAATGAGCTAAATCAATTGGGGAATGGGCGTTACCACCCCCATAACCGCTTTATCAATCCTGCAATCACGGGTGGATTGGTTTTGTGGTTTTGGTGGAAGATGAAACTTAAAAATACAGGTGCGGCATTTTTAGGGTTTGCTGTTGTGCTTGTTGCAACACTCATCTACATGTTGGCAACCATGCCAGAACCCGAACAAAAACCTACTATTATTTGTGATGAAAATAATAAAAATTGCCGCCCACATCCTATTTATGGGAAATGAATAAAATAAATGACTATCATATGGACAACCGCCCTACCTGACTGGGAAGAACGCATTGTCAAAGGCGAGTCGCTTATCCCTTGCCAGCCGCTTTTTACCATGCCAAGTGAAATCGCGCTGCGAGTGTTTAAAGAATTAACGCTTGTTGATGTGCTTGGCTGCCCTAAGATTGGCGAAGTTACCAAAGAGTGGGTGTTTGAATTTGTTGCCGTTATCTTTGGGGCATACGACCCAGTTAGCAAAAAGCGGCTAATCAAAGAGTTTTTCCTGCTCATCAGCAAAAAGAACTCAAAATCAACGCTTGCTGCTGGCATTATGCTAACTGCATTGACGCTAAACGAGCGGCAAAGCTGCGAGCTGGCGATTGTTGCGCCAACCAAAGAGGTTGCTAACAACTCTTTTGACCCAATGCGCGATATGATACGAGTGGATAGTGAGCTATCCGCAATTTTTAACGTATCAACCCATACCAAAACCATCACTCACCGCTCAACCCAAGCCACATTAAAGGTAATCGCCGCTGAAAGCGACAGTTTGGCAGGGATTAAAGGCGCTTATGTGCTGATTGATGAGCTTTGGGTATTTGGTAAGCGGTCAGGTGCATCATCCATGCTACAAGAGGCGATGGGCGGACTAGCAAGCCGACCCGAAGGCTTTGTGATTTATCTATCTACGATGAGCGACGAGCCGCCCGCAGGGGTGTTTAAAGAAAAGTTAGACTATGCACGCGGTGTGCGTGATGGCTTGATTGACGACCCGCGCTTTTTGCCCGTGCTTTATGAGTTTCCTCAGTCGTATATTGAGGAAAACAAACATTTAGACGCTGAAAACTGGTACATCACCAACCCCAACTTGGGCGCTAGCGTTGATTTGCAGTACTTGATTGATACCATTAAGCGGGCAAAAGAGAGCCACGATAAAAACACCCTGCAAACCGCCCTTGCCAAGCATTTAAACATCCCCATTGGCATCAGCCTAAGAGCAAACCGATGGGCAGGCGCTGAATTTTGGGAAAATGCAGGTAAAGAGTTTAGCCTTGATGAGCTGATAGAGCAATCAGAGGTTATCACCATGGGCGGTGATGGCGGCGGACTTGATGACTTGCTAGGTTGCGCCGTTGTTGGGCGGCTGCCTAAGCCAAAATACATCTATACAGATGATAATAACATTCGCCACGAAGTAAAGCAGTGGTGGGTATGGGCGCGCGCTTGGTGTCATCCAATTGCACTTGAGCGGCGCAAGCAGGACGAACCCCGCTATCGGGATTTTGAGAGCGACGGCGATTTGGTCATTGTGCAAAATGTTGGCGATGATGTCGCAGAATTTGCCGATATTGCCAAAAAGATTTTTGATAGTGGCAAACTTGACCACATTGGGCTTGACCCAGCTGGCGCGGACGATATTGTAATCGCACTAGAAGCCATTGGCATACCTAAAGATAAGATTTTGGGGATTAGTCAAGGTTATAAGCTTGGCGGCTATCAAAAAGTATGCGAGCGCAAGATTGCCAGTGGCGATTTAACCCATGCCAATCAACCCTTGATGGCTTGGTGCGTGGGAAATGCACGGGTAAAGCTATCAGGGGCTGGCGTGATGATGAGCAAGGCAGAATCAGGCAATGGCAAGATTGACCCAGTCATTGCCATGCTTAACGCCGTCGCACTGATGAGTCAAAACCCACAACCACCCAAAAGTGCGGACGATGTGGGGATTTATTTTTGATAGATTTTGATAGATTTTGATAGATTTTGATAGATTTTGATAGATTTTGATAGATTTTAGTGTATAATAATGAAAATTGTAACCGTGTATTAGTTGCACTTTAATATCAAGAGGTGCAAGTCTTGAGTAAAAATGAAAAATTATTAAATAGATTTTTAAACAAACCCAAAGATTTTACATGGAGTGAGTATGTTAAAATTTTCTCCATATATGGGTTTGAGTTGAAGTCAGGGAGTGGTTCTGGGCGTAGTTTTGTTAATGAAAATAAAGATATTTTTCATATACATGAACCACATCCTGAAAGCATTATGAAGCCTTATGCTATTAAGCAAGCAATCGAATGGTTAACAGAAAAAGGCTTACTAAACAGTGATACGGAGGGCGAGAGTGATGGACGTTCTAAAACATAAAGGCTATATCGGCTCTGTTGAATATGATATTGATGGCGAATACCTACATGGTAAAATACTATTTATTGATGATTGCATCATTTATGATGGCAACACAATTCCGGAGCTAAAAAAATCTTTTGAAGATGCTGTAGATGAATATTTGGAGCTTTGCAAAGAAATTGACAAACAACCAGAGAAGACTTGCAGTGGTACTTTTAATGTTAGAATTACGCCAGAGTTACACAAGCAATGTGTCAAGATTGCATACCTAAAAGATATGAACTTAAACACCTTGGTTTTTCATGCATTGGAGCAATATTGTGAAAGCAATAACTTTATTGATAGATTATCAAAAGTGACCACGGCTTTGGATGTACTCAATGATAGCTTGGAATACCACTTTAGCTTAAAAAGTATTGCACGCATAGAAAGCATGGTTGATTACACACTCTCTCATGACTTTCGTCAATCTAGTAACACAGGTGGGTACTGCTAATGACTACACAAGAATCAAGAAATGTTGTTTTTTCTATGCAAGAAGTAACAAAACTGTTGCTTAGAGAAAGGGGTATCAATAAAGGGTACTATGTGGCTCACATATCCCCCAATTTAAAAGGTACAATTGTTAATATTTCCGAGCATGAAGATGATGCTAATGAGGAATATCGTCAAGCAATGATTATTGCTTTTGATGCTATTGAACTGATTGAAGTGTCAGAGAAAATTCCAACTGCTATTGATGCCTCTACAATATATTAATTCATCAATTCAAATATAAAGCCGCCTGTAAACAGGGCGGTTTTTTATTGTCCAAAATTTGAGAAACACAATGACCAAAGCCTATTCCACCTTACAAATCAAATCCGTAACTGATACCGATGATGAACGTATCATCACAGGCATTGCCACCACGCCAAGCACTGACCGAGATGATGATATTCTTGAACCAACTGGGGCAAAATTTGCCTTGCCGATACCGCTACTGTGGCAACACAATCACAATCAACCTATTGGCGAGGTAACAGAGGCAGAAATTACCGATAAGGGTATTACCATTACCGCTAAGATTGCAAAAGTTGCCGATGAGGGCAAACTCAAGCAGCGAATTGATGAAGCTTGGCAGTCAATCAAAAGCGGACTGGTCAAATGCCTATCTGTAGGCTTTAAAATCAAAGAATACAATTACTTGGATAACTCTTGGGGTTTGCATATCAAAGAGTGGGAATGGTACGAGCTGTCTGTAGTTACTGTGCCAGCCAATGCTGATGCGGTGATTACCAGCGTTAAACAAATCAAAGACGCATTTAACGCCAGTCCACCACCAAAGCCAAAGATAGACAAGATGGCCAGCCAAAATAAAGCAGATGAGCCAACCCCAGAAGCAAAACCCGAATCACCCAAAACATCCGTTACGCTAGCCGAGAAAACTAAAAGCCCTAGCGCTGACGGTGCAATTTCTTTAACCACCACAAATGGAGTACTTTTGCATGACTTATGAGCAACAATTAGCGCAGATTAATGCAACCATTGAAGCCAAGCGTAAAGAGCTTGGCTTAATTATGACCAAAGCCGTACAAAGCGGACGCACCCCAAACGACGAAGAAGAAGTCCAGATTAAAGGGCTTGAAAGCAATATTGAGCGCTTAGAGCTTAACGCAGCACGCCTGCAAACTTTAATCAAAAACCTAAACGGCGCCAAAAACCCAACCCAAGTAAAAGGCGACACCCCAGAAGAATCCGAGAAAACAGCCGCAGGCGAACCACACGAAGCCCCAGCGGTGGTCAAATCCCAAAACCTTAAAAACCTAGAGCAAGGCATTGGCTTTGCGCTGATTGTAAAAGCCAGTGCGATTGCCACTAAATCCAAAGGTGGCATTACCACGCGCGAGGTGTTGGAGGGCTGGAAAGCGCCTGATAATGTAATCAATGCTGCCACTCAAAAAGCGATAATCGGTACAACTACAGACACAAATTTTGCTCAACCGCTAGTAGATTACGCCAATCTGACCAATGAGTTTATTGAGCTGGTGCGTCATAAAACCTTTGTGGACAAAATCGCCAGCGCAATGCGTCAAGTGCCGTTTAACATCAAGCTGCCAACACAAACCGCCAGCGGCTCCGTTGGTTGGGTAGGTGAGGGCAAGATGAAGCCAGTCGGCAACCCTACCTTTGGCTCAATTACCATGACCCACGCCAAAATCGCAGGGATTGTTCTGTTGTCTGATGAGCTAATCCGCTTTAGCAATCCAAAGGCTGATATGCTTGTTCGTGATGACTTAGTAGCAACCGTTGCCGAGTTTATCGACCAGCAGTTTTTTGACCCAAGTAAAGATGAGGCCACAGAAAGCCCAGCGTCAATGCTGCATGGTGTAACCGCAGTTACCGCCACTGGCAAAACCGCTGATAAAGTTGATGCTGATTTAACCACGCTAATCAAGCAGCTGTCTGATGCAGGCATTAGCTTAGAGGGCGCAGTGTGGGGCATGAGCGAATCACGCGCAGTAGAGCTGGCAGGCATGCGCGACCCGCTAGGGCGTACGTATTTTGAGGGGATGAATCTAACGGGCGCACGCTCATTAAAAGCCTTGCCAGTTTATACCTGCAAAGAGTTAACCGACAAGATTGTGTTAGTTGTGCCTAATCAAATCTTACTAGCTGATGATGGCGGCATTGATTTTAGCGTATCTACTGAGGCAACCATCAATATGGGTACAGAGGCTGCTCCAAAACTGGTTAATTTGTTTCAAAACAACTTAAACGCTATCCGTGCCGAGCGCTTTATCCGCTGGAAAAAACGCCATGTTAAAGCGGTTGGATTTATCAAATATACCTAATCAGTTAAGCAATGGTTAAACAAATTCCAAGCCGTCAAGCTTGGGATTAGGGGGTGAAATGAAAATCCAATATTTAGATGATGCGCCTTACGGCTATGGCGAAAACAAAGACGTGATGGATGTGCCAGATTTTGAGGCTGCCATTTTGATTAAACTTGGTTACGCCAAAGAAGTCAAAGAGACCAAGCCAAAACGCACTAAAACAGAGACAGAGACGGAAACCGAATCATGAAATGGTTTAAGTGGTTTAACAAAAAGTCGCTTACTAGCACGCCAAGTAATGGCTCATGGTTTCCTTTGGTTCACGAGCCGTACACTGGCGCTTGGCAAAAGGGCGATGAGCTAAGACGCACCGACGCATTAGGTTTTCACGCCGTTTTTGCGTGTGTGTCGCTGATTAGCTCAGATATTGGCAAGCTGCGCATAAAAACCAAGTCGGTCAAAGATGGCGTATTGCAACCCGTTAAATCACGTACGCAAACCATCTTATCCAAACCCAATAAACATCAGACTTGGCAGCAATTCGCTGAAAACTGGATAACCTCAAAGCTACTACGTGGCAATACCTACGTATTTAAACAGCGTGATATTTTTGGCGATGTTTGGCAACTGTGGGTGTTAAATCCTGACCGGGTTAAGGTGCTAGTATCAGACGATGGCGATGTACTATATCAGATTAGTAGCGACAAGCTGTTTGGGCTGGACGAGATGTTAGTGCCAGCCAGTGAGATTATCCATGACCGCTTTAACTGCTTGTATCATCCGATGGTTGGCTTATCACCAATTACAGCGTGTGCGATGAGTGTTGGACTTGGCTTGTCAATCCAGCATAATGCCAAAACGTTGTTTGGTAATAATTCGCGACCAAGTGGCATCCTGACCACACCAAGTGACATCAGCAAAGAAAAGGCAGAAAAGATTAAGGCAGAATGGCAACAAAACTATGCAGGCGTTAATCGTGGCGGCATTGCTGTACTAGGTTCTGGGGCAAAATATGAGCCGATTGCCATGAGTGCAAGCGATAGCCAAGCCATTGAGCAGCTAAAAATGACTACCGAGACAGTGTGTTCGGTGTTTCATGTGCCAGCCTTTAAAGTTGGCATGGGCGAGGCTAAGGCAGGGCAAAAGGTATCAGATTTAAACGAGATTTATTATTCGGACTGCTTGCAACATTATATTGAGGCAATGGAAAACCTGCTTGACGAGCATTTGGACTTTGAGGCAGGCGTGGAGTGTGAAGCGGATTTAAGCCCGCTAATCCGTATGGATAGCACCAGCCAAATCATGTACTTAAAAGAGGGTACGTTGTCTGGTATCTTTAGCCCGAACGAGGCTAGAGCTATGTTAGGCTTGCCGCCAGTCGTGGGCGGTGAAAGTCCATTAATGCAGCAGCAAAATTACAGCCTTGCAGCACTGGCACGGCGTGATAATAGTGATGACCCATTTGGTAAGTCCAAGAAAAGCCGCCGCGTTTTGGCGGTGTTAGATGAGGATTAGATGATGACTGATTTTGCAACACTGGATGAGGTTAAATATCATCTACGCTATGACGACGCTGACGCTGACCAAACGTTAAGCGTATTACTACAAGCTGCACAGCAAGCTGTTAAAAATTACATCACCGACGAGGTAACCGACGAGATGTTGCCTAGCTTAAAAGTAGCAACCTTGTTGATGACGGGCTATCTGGATGATAACCGAAACAGCGAAAAAGGCGCAGAATACGGCAATTACTTACCAGCGGCAGTACGGCAGCTATTGGCTCCGTATCGTACGCCAACGGCGATTTAGGGGGCATGTATGATAGCTAGTAACCTACGCCACCGCATTAAACTATTTAGCAAAGTAACAACGCGTACACCCACAGGTGCAGTACGTGTTGGGCAGTGGCAGCATACTCTTACTGTTTGGGGGCGCTTTATGCCGCTGTCGGTAAAAGATATTATCGCAGGGCAAGCGCAATCAAGCCAGATTATCGCGCGGGTAACTATCCGCCATCGTACAGACATAAACCCTGCCATGCGTGTGCAGTATGCAGGACAATATTATGAGATTGTTGGCGAGCCATTGGCGGATAATAGGACAGGGCGTGAGTATTTGACGTTGGTATTAAAGGGTGTCAGCAATGAGAATTGAGGGGCTGGTTGAGCTTAATGAGAAGTTACACCAACTGCGCGAAGAAGTTGGTAATAAAGACGCTGGTAAGGTGTTGTACAGCTCACTGATGTTTGCTAGCACGCCGATGTACCAACAAGCTCGTGCCAATGCCCCTTTTCGTACAGGCGTTATTAAGGGGGCAATCAAAAGACGTAGGCTGACCCGTGGCGATAGTTCCAACATAGACGGTGCGGCAATTGCGGTGTATGTGGAAATTAAAGGTAGCCGAAAAAGTCGTGAAAATGCCTATTATTACATCTTTCATGAGGAGTATGGAGCAAGGGGTCGCCCACCAATTCCGTTTATTCGCCCTGCATTTGACAACAACCAATCAGAAGCAACCGACAGGTTTGCCCAAAAGTTAGGACAAAGAATTGATAAGATTTTAGGTTAAGTATTGCTAAAATATTGCCAATTAGCATATAATGTGTAAGAATAACTACGTTTTTACAAAATTCTTGAGAGGTTTTTGATGAACAAATTTTTAATAGCACTTGTGTCTCTAACTTTAATAACAACACCAGCCTTAGCTGCAGGGCGAGGCAATCAGCCATGTAGTGGCAAAAAAGGCGGGGTTAAAACTTGTACCACTAATGGTAAATTCCTTTGCAAGGATGGCACTATTAGCAAAAGTAAAAAAGTTTGTAAGTAACATTAATTTATTTTGTTTACCGCCTTAATTGGCGGTTTTTAATATTTAAAATTTGGAAAATATGACTGCCAGTGAACGAATTTTTACATTGCTGAGTGATTTAGTTGACGGGCGGTGTTATCCGCTTTTTGTGCCAGAAAATCAAAGCAATCAACTACCTTACATTGTATATAGCATTATATCTAGCTTGCCCGATAATGCCCTTGATGGTATGACAGGTCATGAATGGGTGCGCGTGCAGATTGATGTTTATACCGCCAATTATGATGACACAATCAACCTATCCGCCCAAGCAGTGCAAAAACTTAACACCATACAATCGTCAATCTATGGCGGAACGACTTATTTGTACGATGATGGGCTGTATCGTGGCTTGATAGAGTACGAATTTTGGCAGACTTTGCCAAATTAATCCCAACCAACTGACAGGAGAAAAATATGTCAGCAGAAAACACCAAAGACAGCTTTTATGAGCTACTTGTCTCAGAGACAGGAGCAGCTCAGAGTTTTAAAAAGGTAGAACGTCTAACCTCGTGTGGCGTACCAAACGATGCCAAAGTACTGGATGAAGTAACGTCCACCTCTGACCGCCGCACCGTCAAAGTGCCTGTAGACTTTAAAGAAGAGAGTGAGATTGAATTTGAGTATGTGCTACTGCCTGATGACACCACACACCAGCTTATTCAAACCGCCTTTGATGGTAACAAAGAGCTGACCTTTCAGCTAAAATTTATAGAAGCGGCTGCTGAAAGTCGCCAGTTTAAGGGTATTATCGCCGAGCTGACCACGGATGCCGAAGATACCAAGAAAAAATTGCGTAAAAAAGGCAAAATTACTATTACGGGTGAAATTACCAAAAACTTAACTGCTTAATTTTAATCGTAACCGCCCTAGGCGGTTTTTTTATTGGAAAAAAATATGACTACATTAACTAAAACTACAGTATTAGCCGCCTTTGCCCCTACCCCTATCTTGCATACCGTGGATGGAGTTGGCGATTTGTATTTTAAAAAATTAACCGTTGCCGAGCAAAATGAGCTTGCTAAAAAGACAAGTAAAGATGACAACATAAACGCTAGTCTATGTATGGTTGCTTATTCATTGTGTGATGAGACGGGCAAGCGATTATTTAATGATAATGACATCAAGGATTTAGGGGGGATGACCGCTGAACAATTGACTCAAGTTGTTAATATCATTAGTCAAATCAATGGCTTTAACCAATCTCAAGAGGATATTAAAAAAAACTAATCGCTAATAAAGACCGCTTATTTTTGTTCAAACTAGCAGGTCATCTGGGCAAAACGGTGGGCGAGCTTGAACAGACGCTCACCATGTCCGAACTTGCCGAGTGGCGTGCTTATGATGAAATAGACCCCATTGGTGGCTATCGTATGGATTTGGGTTTTGCCTTGCTTGCTTATTTACAGGCAGGTGATAAAGACAAATCGGTGCAGGATTTTTTAATCATTGATCCAAATCCGATGACAGATGATGAGCGTCAAGTGTGGGAAGATGAACAACACGCCATAAAAGCAAAGGCAGAAGTGCAGGCGATGATTGCCATGTTTGGTAAAATGGAACAATCATCATAATCAACGATAAGCAAAAACCCAAGTTTCGCAGACTTGGGTTTTTAGTATTATTAACCTTTTAATGGGTAAAGGATTAAATCTATGAACGATTTTATCACATTTTTAGTGCAAAGTGAAAAGTTATCTATGGGAAAATTAATTGTTATTGGTGTTTTTATCTTACTGGGCATTTTAATTTGGCGATTGCCTGAGATTTATAGAGCCTATAAAGAATTTGAGAAAAAAGACACTTGACCCCTACCGCCTTTGAGCGGATTTTTAATTGGAGCAACCATGTCAGTTGTATCAAAATTACAAATTGTCCTTGAGGCGACCACCACCGCATTTGACCGTGGTTTACGATCTGCTACACATACTTTGCAAGGGTTTGGTAGACAGGTTGGACAAATGCATGACCGTATGGATAGATTTGCTCGCCATCACAATGATGCTTTGAATAGCCTACAAACCGCAGGGCAGGTGGCGACGATTGGACTGGGTGCGATTGCTTTTGCTATTAAAGGGGCAGTAGGTGAAGCCATGAGGTTTGAAGACGCCATGGCCGAAGTTAAAAAAGTTATTGATTTTGATACCCCTGATGGCGTTACAGAGTTTAGAAATGAGCTCGAAAAGTTAAGCGGACAGCTGCCTATTGCGTTTGATGGACTTGCTAAAATCGCTGCCGCCGCAGGTCAATCGGGCATTGCCACCCAAGATATTTTACGCTTTACTGAGGCGGCCGCAAAAATGGGCACGGCGTTTGATATCAGCGCTGAGGAAGCTGGGCAGGCAATGGCAGAAATGCGAGTTGCTTTTAAGATGTCGCAAAGTGAGGTTGAAACGCTGGCAGACAAGATTAATTATTTAGGCAATACCACACCAAATACCGCTGCAAAAATTATGGAGGTGGTACAACGAATTGGCTCACTTGGTGGCATTGCTGGGGTATCTAGCGACCAAATTGCCGCTTTGGCTGGCTCTATTACGGCAGTAGAGCCTGAAGTGGCAGCAACTGGCATTAAAAACATGATGCTTGCTTTGACAAAGGGGGAGAGTGCCACTAAAGGTCAGAGGGAAGCTTTTGAAAAATTAGGACTGTCTGCAACTAAGGTTGCTAAAACAATGCAAAAAGACAGCATGGGGACGCTATTTCAGGTTATTGAGGCGATTAAAAAGCTGCCGAAAGAAGCACAAGTTGCGATGACGAATAGCATTTTTGGCGCTGAAGCCTTACCAGTTATTAGTCAGTTTATAGAAAACACAGACAGCCTAAAAACCAACTTGCAGGCAGTTGGAGATTCCTCCAAATACGCTGGTTCAATGAACAAAGAATATGAGGCAAGAGCTGCAACTTTATCAAACACATTGGCAATTTTAAAAAACAAAATCACTAATATCAAGGCGGCGATTGGCGAGGCGTTTACACCTTATATTGCCGATTTTGCGGATAAATTTGCACCCATTATGGACAATATTAATCAGTGGGTTAAGGCTAATCCTGAATTGATTGCCACCATTGCCGCCGTAACAGCTGGCGTTTTGGCACTGATAGCAGGGCTTGGCGGTTTAGCATTGGCTTTTACTGCGGTTACTGGCGGACTTGGGGCGATTATCTCAATCGGGTCTATGGTTGGTGCAATGTTTGCGGGCATAACGTCTGCTATTAGCGCAGTGGGTATGGTTGGTGGCACACTAGCAGATTTGGGGTTTCCTTTTGCCGCAGTGGTGGCGGGGATTGCTGCAATTGTTGCTGGTGGTGTGCTGCTTTATCAAAATTGGGACTTGGTTAAATCTAAGGCAACTGAGCTATGGCAAAACCTACCAAAAATGATTACACAGGCATGGCAAGTTATGCAAAGCACTTGGAGTGCAGCAGGTGCTTGGTTTGGTGGCATTTGGGACAGTGTCAAAGCCGCTATCAGCGCTAAGATTGGCGAGATTAAGCAGGTCTTTAATAGCTGGCTTGGCGGTATGCCAGCTCCAGTACAAGCAATGGTTGGTAATATCATAAGTGTATGGCAAAGCTTTTCAACACAACTGGCGAAAGTTTGGAATAGCTTAAAAGATGCCGCTAAATCAGCATGGGATGGCGTGGTTGCTGTTACCAAGCCGATTGTCAGTACATTGGTTGGGGTATGGCGGCTACAACTTACTACAATAAAAACTGCAACAGGCATAGCGTTTGTAGCAATTAAAGCCGTAATCACTGCTGCAATTCAAACTATTAAAGCTACCTTAATGGCTGGACTGGCGGTCTTTGCTAGCGTATTTAATGCGGGCTTTTTGTTGGTTAAAAACATTGTAGCTACTGCTTTTAACGCCATCAAAGCGTTGGTGCGTGGCGATATGGCAGGTGTGGTAAATGCCATAAGCGTAGGACTGACAAATGCGGTAAGCATTATCCGTAGCATGGTGGGCAATATCTCAGGGGCATTTAAAACGCTAACTGGCCAGCTTATGCAAGCAGGACGAGACGCTGTACAGGGCTTTATTAACGGCATCAGAGCAAAGATGGGCGAAGCCCTCGCTACCGCTCGGCAGATGGCAAGTCAAGTGGTCAGTACCGTCAAATCTGCCCTTGACATCCACTCGCCTAGCCGAAAAATGAAAAAACTTGGCAAACATACTGCCGAAGGTATGGCACAAGGCATTAAAAAAGCCACACCAAAGGCTGTCAAACAAGCCAAGAAAATGGCGGATAACATTCAAAAAACAGTCGCAGATGCTGTGGCAGGTTTGAAAAAAGAAATTGCTTTATTTGGCAATGACAATCCCATCAATGCCTTAAAATATGATATTGGTATTGGCAAATATAAAGGAGCAAATACTGCTGAACTTGAAGCCTTAACTGCTCAAAAACACCAATTAGAACACAACAAGACTGTACTTGATGAGATTGCTGGTATTCATAAAGAAATCTCCACACATGGATTTGATAGATTGCAACTACTGGAATGGGAAATCATTCACACCAACAAATACAAAGGGGTTGCTGATAATGTGTTGGACAATTTAAAAGCCAAAACAGCCGAACAAATGGCATTTAATAAAGCCCTAGAAGAGCAAAACAAAATAGCCCAAGCCAATGAACGCTCCAAGTCCAATTATGACAGTTTGCAAAAGCAGATTGATTTGTTTGGCAATCAGTCAAAACTTGCTGAGTTTGATTATGATTGGCAAAACGGAGCTTTTAGTGGTGCGGATAATATGTTTGTGCTCCGTGAACGTTCTGCCATTGCCAAGCTTGAACATTTGCAACACCAAGCCAACACAAAAAACGCCTTTGATGATATGACAAAGAGCATGGCGGGTGAGCTATCGCCCCTTGCCAAGTTACAAAAAGAGCTGGATGACAGGCTTAAAATCATTAAAGATTACGAAGATTCTCATACAAATGTAGAGCTACAAGCTCAACAAGCACGACAGCAAGCTGAACAAGTCTATTTGGCTGCTAAAACTAATCTGATGCTAGATGGTTATCAAAACGTATTTCATGGCATAAGTGGCATGACCAAGTCATTTTTTGGCGAGCAGTCGGGCATTTATCGGGCGATGTTTGCGATGGAAAAAGGCTTTGCCATCGCCAAAGCCATCATCGCGTTAAAAGCAAATATTGCCGAAGCAAGTAAAGTTGGCTTTCCTAAAAATATTCCCATAATCGCAGGAGCGGTATCACAGGGCATGGGTATTATCAATGACATTCGCTCCATTGCCATGCCAGTGGGTCAAGCCCATGACGGCATTATGTCGGTCCCCAAAAGTGGTACTTGGAATTTGGAAAAGGGCGAGCGAGTGTTGCCACGCCACACCGCCCAAAATCTTGACCACACCCTTGCTAATTTGCAGGATAAGAGACAAGGCGAAACTAAGATTATCATCAATAATTACTCTGGCGAAAAAACAGACGTGCAACAAATGCCAAATGGTGATATGATGGTAACTATTGGAAAAATGATTGATGCCAAAGTAGATGCTAAGGTCAATCAACGTTTTTTACAAGCCCGCCGACAAGGTGGTGAACTTTATGGGAGATAGCTATGAATGAAGAACTATTGAAGGCGCAGCTACCTACGGGTAGCTGTGTGTTGAAACTATGAAATATGGTGGCGGTCAATTACTGCTTGCCAAGCAGCTACCTACGGGTAGCTGTGTGTTGAAACAGCAATTCGTCGCTCCAAGCTTTGCGCTTGCTCAAGCAGCTACCTACGGGTAGCTGTGTGTTGAAACTGAAAAACCTGAATAACCAAAAACCCTATCAAAAGATAGGGTTTTTTACTGGGGACAGATAATGACTTTAAAAACATTTAAGTGGACAATGAACATGGGCGCAGCTGCCGATGTTAAGCATAGCGTAACTAAAACGCAGTTCGGTGACGGCTATGCCCAGCGTGTCAGCCATGGCATCAACAACAGAACCAAAGATTGGAGCGGTAGCAAAATAGGCGATTATGCCACTGTCATCAAGCCAATCATGGATTTTTTAGATGAGCATGGCGGTGTTAAGCCCTTTTTATGGACAAATCCACACGGCACGACCGCCAAATACATTTGTCAAGATTATGAAGTATCGCAACGTAAGGGTAATTTTTGGCAAATTTCACTTAAATTTGAACAAACTTTTTAAAAAAAATCTGGTAAAAAGTAGTCATTATTGTACTGATGATTTTTTACTTTTTACCAAAAATTCTTTCATTATGTCAACGAAACTCATTTCGTTAACATGCCGCCGCCCCTTAATTGATGGGGCTTTTCTTTAGGAGCAAAACCATGACCCAAAATCTAATCACCCTAACTCGCCTCGAGGCGACCACGCTGCAATCCTTTATCAGCCAAGTGGACACATGGCAATACACCCATGGCGATAAAGCCGACAGCGTGGAAATTACTTACTATCCAGAAGATGACGGCTTTGAAGTTGCCAATAACGAACCCAATAACGGTATTTTAAAACGTAATCGCACCACTGCCTTTCGTGCTGAAATCTTGGCATGGGCAACCAATCAACTCAACCAACTCAAAGGTTGGAATAATGATAAAACTGTAACCACCTTTACTTGCGTGTATAAAAAAAGCGAATTTGGCGTGGCGGTGGAAGTTACCGACAAGGCTACCCAAACCACCGAAAATGTCAGCGATGAAGCAGCGGGCGAAGCATAACACACACAAAGACGGAAAAAGTGATTTTTCCGTCTTTTATTTGGAGGGCTTATGTCATTAAATAGCGACTTTCAAAAATTATCCATTGATGGTGTGGTTAGGCTCTTTGAGCTTGACGCAACTAAACTGGGAGCTGGGATTTTACGCTTTCACGGACACAACCACGAACTAAATAATGGCGTGATTACCTTTCGTGGCAAAGAATATAGTCCACAAGCCCTAACAGTTACAGGGCTTGAAATGCGGTCAGACGGCAAGGCATCTACACCCACACTAACCATTGCCAACAACATAGCAGGGGTGCAGGGTGCGGTGTCGGCGTATTGTTTGCAGTTTAGCGACTTTGCTAATGCCAAATTGACCGTCATTACCACTCTTGCCAAATACTTGGACGCTGTTAATTTTGACGGCGGCAACCCTACCGCTTCCGATGAGTGTAAAGAGCAGATTTGGTTTGTGGAGCAAAAAACGAGCGAAAACGCCCAGCAAGTAACCTTTGAGTTGTCCAATCCGATTGATTTGGAGGGCTTAAAAATCCCTGTGCGTGAGATTAACAATTACTGTTATTTGGCGGTGCAGGGGCTGTATCGAAGTGAGGCGTGTGGCTATACAGGCACGGCGATGTTTGATGAACACGACAAACCGACCAATAACCCGATTTTGGATAAATGTGGTGGGCGCATGAAATCGTGCGTCTGCCGATTTGGGCGTAACAAACCTTTGCCCTTTGGCGGTTGTCCTGCTAGTAGTTTGGTTTGATTTGCTAAGTTATGCCACCTAATTGGTGGCTTTTTTGATGGCTTGGATTTCGGTGAGGATTTGGGTGAGTAGGTTGGTTTGGTCGGTCGGACTGCTCGCTAATCCTTTATTGGTTAAGTCAATGATTGCTTGATTTAATGATATTCCTTGATTTTCGGCATACTCAAAAATTTCGTCATACAATACTTGTGGCAATCTGACTTGGGTGCGTTTCCAAGTGTCTTGTGTGAGCGTTCTGCCCATTTTTGAAGTTGTCATAAAAAAATTCCTAAAAAAGTATTGACATAATTATAACGCCATATTATTATATTGTCAATGACATAATAATTATGTCAGATTGGGCAACCGCCCATAAATAAGCCCTGCTATCCGACCAAGAACCGCAGGGCTAGAAACATCAACAACCTTTAAAGGAGACATTTCTATGTCTAGTTTAACACAAACTTGTGAAAAAATCTCGGTTTTTGATTTTAAAAACCAATTGGTACGCACTTCTATTGAACAAGATGGGAGTGTATGGTTTTGCTTAGCTGATGTTTGCCGTGTGTTGCACATCAAAAACCCACGCCGTGTCGCTCGTGAAATGCTTAAACAGGATGGTGTACGCAAAGCGTACATCACCGATAATCTAAATCGTGAACAAGAAATCACGATTATCAATGAGCCCAACCTTTACCGTGTAATTTTCCGTTCTAATAAGGTAGAGGCTCGCCAATTCCAAGACTGGGTATTTGAAGAAGTATTGCCCCAAATCCGCAAAACAGGTATGTATCAGCAGTATTCCCTACTAGACCAATACAACAAAGCGGTCTTAGAATTTGAGAAGCTGTCAGACA
>ERZ773267.97-NODE-97-length-65981-cov-8.680369_pt1 | contig 65981 bp, 63 predicted proteins | sample MGYA00511959_ERZ773267 | MGnify/ENA primary metagenome ERZ773267 (study PRJEB29015, sample SAMEA2738165) | human oral metagenome | biome: human oral; feature: human-associated habitat; material: saliva | place: China | collected 2240 ...
GAGCCACAATCCGCGCTCGACGGTCGGGACGGTGACGGAGATCTACGACTATCTGCGCCTGCTCTATGCACGCGCGGGACGCCCGCACTGCCCGAACTGCGGCAAGCCGATCACGCAGCAGAGCGTCGATCAGATGGTGGATCGGATCATGCAGCTGCCCGCAGGAGCAAAGCTCCTCATCATGGCGCAGCTCGTGCGTGGCAAGAAGGGCGAGCACAAGAAGGTGCTCGAACAGATTCGCCGCGAGGGCTATGTGCGCGTGCGCATCGACGGGGAGCTGCATGATCTCGGCGAGGAGATCGCGCTCGAAAAGCAGAAAAAGCACACGATTGAGATCGTCGTGGATCGCCTCGTCGTACGCGAGGGCATGGAGAGCCGTCTGGCGGACTCACTGGAGACGGCACTCCACGCAGGTGAGGGCGTGGTCTACGTACAGGTGGTGGACGGCGAGATCCTCATGTTCAGTGAGAATTTCGCCTGTGTGGACTGCGGCATCTCGCTTCCTGAGATCGCACCGCGCATGTTCTCGTTCAACAGTCCGTTCGGCGCGTGCCCCGTCTGTACAGGACTCGGCAGTCACAAGGAGTTTGACCCTGCGCTCGTCGTCCCAGACCCGACGCTCAGCGTGGCAGACGGTGTCTTTGCACCGCTCTCGAAAAACCCGAATTCCTACGGGATGCGGGCGATCACGGCGCTCCTGGCGGCACACGACTATGACGCGCACACGCCGTGGAACCGCATGGACAAGAAGACGCAGAAGATGCTGCTCTATGGGTCGGATGAGTACGTTTCCTTCCAGTACACGAATATGTTCGGCGAGGAGAAGGAATACCATGTCCCGTACGAGGGCGTTCTGCCCGCGCTCACGCGTCGCTATCGCGAGACGGACTCGGAGGAGATGCGCGAGAGCTACGAGGACTATATGACGGATACGCCGTGCTCGGCGTGCCACGGGGCGCGGCTGAAGCCCGAGGCACTCGCCGTGACGGTCGGCGGGAAGAATATCGCCGCACTCACGGCACTCACGATTCGCGAGGCGGACGCATTTCTAATGGCGGCAGAGCAGGATTTTACGCCGCGTGAGGCGAAAATAGCAGGAGAGATTCTAAAGGAGATTCACGCGCGGTTGCATTTTCTCCTCGACGTGGGACTCGACTATCTGACGCTCTCGCGCGCAGCGTCTACACTGTCGGGCGGGGAGGCTCAGCGCATCCGCCTCGCGACGCAGATCGGCTCGGGGCTGATGGGCGTGCTCTATATCCTCGATGAGCCGAGCATCGGGCTGCATCAGCGGGACAACAACCGCCTGCTCGCGACGCTGCGGCATCTGCGCGACCTCGGCAATACGCTCATTGTCGTGGAGCATGACGAGGATACGATGTATGCCGCCGATCACATCATCGACATCGGCCCCGGGGCAGGGGAACATGGCGGCGAGGTGGTCGCGGAGGGCACGGCGGCGGAGATCATGAAGAACCCCGCGTCCATCACGGGGCAGTATCTCTCACGCAAACAGTTCATCCCCGTGCCCGCCGAGCGGCGCAGGGGGAACGGCTATTTTCTGGAGATCGTGGGCGCGGCGGAGAACAATCTGAAGGATGTCAATGTGAAGTTCCCGCTCGGTACGCTTACACTCGTGACGGGTGTATCCGGCTCAGGCAAATCGACGCTCGTCAACGAGATCCTCTATCGCGGTGTCGCTTCGCGGCTCTACCGCGCGAAGGGAAAGCCCGGCAAGCACAAGAAGATCAAGGGCCTTGAGCACATCGACAAGGTCATCAACATCGACCAGCAGCCGATCGGACGCACACCGCGCTCGAATCCCGCGACCTATACGGGCGTGTTCGATGCGATCCGCGAGCTGTTCAGTCAGGTGAGCGAGTCGCGTATGCGCGGCTACAAGGCGGGGCGGTTCAGCTTCAATGTGAAGGGGGGGCGCTGTGAGGCGTGTCGGGGCGACGGCATCCTCAAGATCGAGATGCAGTTCCTCCCCGATGTCTACGTTCCGTGCGAGGTCTGCAAGGGCGCACGCTACAACCGCGAGACGCTCGAGGTGCACTACAAGGGAAAGACCATTGCCGAGGTGCTTGACATGACGATTGACGAGGCAGTGGAGTTCTTTGCGAACGTGCCGCGCATCGCGCGCAAGCTCGAGATCATCCGCGACGTGGGGCTCGGCTACATCCGCCTCGGACAGCCTGCGACGACGCTCTCGGGCGGCGAGGCGCAGCGCGTCAAGCTCGCGACAGAGCTGGCGCGGCGCAGCACGGGCAAGACGCTCTACATCCTCGATGAGCCGACGACGGGACTGCACGCAGCGGACATCCACAAGCTGCTCCTCATCCTGCAGCGGCTCGTGGACGGCGGCGATACGGTGGTCGTCATCGAGCACAATCTCGACGTCATCAAGACGGCGGATCACATCATCGACCTCGGTCCCGAGGGCGGCACAGGCGGCGGCACGATTGTCGCACAGGGAACGCCCGAGGAGATCGTGAAGGTGAAGGCGTCCTATACGGGGCAGTTCCTAAGGCCGCTGCTGGAAGAAAAACATTGAAGGCTTGCATGAAAGAGAAATACCCAAGATTTAAGAACTGAAATAAAGAAGGTAATGTAGAAATGTTGATTTTAGGGCAGATGATCGTATTCTTTCTGATGATCTTTGCGGGGGCTCTTGCCCGCCGCTACAAGATCATCATTCCGAACAATCAGGAGCAGTTTTCCTCCTTGATTGTCAACATCGCGTGCCCCTGCCTCATCATCTCCTCAGCGATGCACGCGCAGGATCACATGAATCTGGCGCAGGTCATTGACACCTATATCGACTACGCCATCCTCCTTGTGATGATGTGCGCCGTCGGTTTCCTGCTGCCGATTCTCCTGCGCTATCGCGGACGGCTGCGCGGCGCGGTGAACCTCTCGTTCTGGTTCAACAACTCGCTCTTCATGGGGCTGCCGCTCGTGCAGGGGGTGTACGGCGATCAGGCAGTCGTCTATATGACACTGTTCTTCATCCCCGTCAATCTGCTCTTTTTTATCTACGGAGTGTCCTCCATCAGTATTCATAAACAGCGCGGCCTTGAGATGGTGCGCATGCTGCTGAACCCCGGCATCATCGCCTCGCTGATCGCCTGTGTGATCTACTTCGGCGAGATTCCGACGAATCCGCTCCTCCTGCAGGCGTTCACGATGGTCGGTGCAATGACGGCTCCGCTCGCGATGATGATGATCGGTGCATCGCTGAAGGACATCCACATGCGTCACATGCTGACCGACCACAAGCTGCTCATCTACACCTTCCTCAAGGCTGTGGTGCTGCCGATCCCCATTCTCTTTGCGATGAAGTTTTTCGTCACGAATCCCTACATCCTCGGATGCAGCCTCGTTATCGTCGCTGCGCCGACGGGCGGTATGGTGGCGATGGTCGCTCTGCTCTACAACAAGGTCGCCTATCCGCTCATGACGGAGATCATCGCACTCTCGACGGTGATCTCGGTGGCGACGATACCGCTCGTGTCGATGATTACGGGAATTTGACGGGGAGGTACATTTGCCCATCTTTGTTTTGATCCTCGTGTCTGCCGTCGCCCTGATCGCAGGGCTGTCGGTATTCTTCCTGCGGTACCTGACGGAGGGACGGCGGCTGCGCGCAGCGCGTGCGGCGGTCGTCCTCTTTGATGTCCTCGGCGTCGGTGCGATGCTCTTCCTTTTTGCCTCGCATCGGACGGAGGGCTGGGTGGGGATGATCGCCCTGCCGATCTTCCTCGGTTACGTCGCGCAGATCATCACGCTGCTCCTAACGATGCTCGCCGTCCTTGTGCGTGCGGCAGGCCGCAGACTGCGCGGCGTCCCGTACAGCCCTGCACGGCGGCGCGTGCTGAAATGTGCCGCGCTCTATCCGGCGACGGGGGCTCTGCTCGGCAGCTACGGCGCATTCATCGAACGAACGGCGACTGTGCGTCGTGACTACCGTATCTCCATACGGAATCTTCCGCCTGAGGCGGATGGGCTGGTGATTGCTCAGATCAGTGACGTGCATCTCGGCGCGTTTTTCTCCGTGGAGGAGCTCGATGCGCTTCTCACCGAAACGGCGGCAGGGGGGGCAGATCTGCTCGCCGTAACGGGCGATCTCTTTGATGCGGAGCATCTGAACGAGGCGGCTGCTGCGGTACTTGAGACGCACGTCGGGGATTTTCCGCGTGGGATCTGGTACTGCATCGGCAATCACGAGTACTATCGGCGGAATGCGCTCCCCATTGTCACGCAGATGGCACGCAGAGGACATGTCCATGTCCTTCTCAATGCGGCAGAGAGTGTTCCGGGCTGCGGCGCGCTCTATCTTGCAGGCACGGATTATCCCTTTGCACACGGGGATGCGTTTGACACGGAAAAGGCAGCGTTCTTTGCGGCTGCGATGGAGGACGTTCCAACGCATGCGGTGACGGTGCTCCTCGCGCATCATCCCGAGTTCATCGACGATGCAGCGGCGGATGGGCGCGTCCCGCTGACGCTGACGGGACATACGCACGGCAGTCAGTTCGGTATCCTCGGGCAGCCGCTTTTCCCCGTCTTTAAGTACACGCGCGGGATGGTGCGCATCGGGGAGAATTATGGCTATGTGCATACGGGCAACGGCAGCTGGTTCCCCCTGCGGATCGGCTGTCCGCCCGAGACGGCGTATTTTAGATTGGAGCGAAGCGACGTATGAGCTGGATTGAGGACTACAGTGCCCTGCGTGAGGATATTCACACGGGGTACATCTACGAGGCGATTGAGGCGATTCTCTACATGCGTGCGCATGAGGAGATCCCCGCAGAGGAGCAGTGGCGCTTCTCTGAGATGATGGGGATGTGCTGCCGTGCGCTCGCCGATACGGAGGGGGCGATTGCCGCGTATTTCGAGGCGGCGACCGAGGACAAGAGCCTGCGCCTTCAGCGGGAACATTTCTCCCGCTATCTCTATCTCTGCCATGCGGCGGCGCAGCTGACACCGAAGGAGCTGCAGCCACAGTTTGCGATGTGTGCGTCGCTCTATCAGCGCGAGGAGCCGCTGCCGCCGCGTGCCCCTGCTCATCATGCGCGACTGCGCATCGGCTTCCTTGCGCCGCAGTTTGACCATACGGAGGTCTACGGCACACTGGCAACGCATCTGACGGAACGATATGATGTCTATGCCTATGCGCTCACTGACCGCGCGAAAGCACCGGCGTCATGGGAGACGGCGGGCGTTCATACTGCCGTGCTCGCGCAGGGGACACCGCAGGAGCAGGCGGAGCGCATCCGTGCGGATGAGATCGATATCCTGATTGACCTCGGCGGGCACCGGGAGGGCGGCGCGACGCTCCCCGTGCTCGCGCTGCGCCCTGCGCCCGTACAGATGGCGGGGCTGGATGCCGCCTCGACGACGGGGATGCCTTTTGTCGATGCGTTCCTGACGGATGAGCTGCTCTCTCCTGCGGGGACGGAGGCGTTCTACAGCGAGGAGCTGCTGCGCCTGCCGCATGCGCTGTGCTATGCGGCGGATGATGCGCTGCGCCGTGCGCCCGTCGTGGAATGTGCGACAGATGCACCGCTGACTTTCGGTGTGACGCAGGACTTCATGTGCATCAACGAGGAGGCACTGAAGGTGTGGGGACGCATCCTGAAAAAGCTCCCGAAGGCGCAGCTCGTTCTGCAGGACACGGAGGACAGCCCTCTGCGCGTGACGACGATTGTCGAGATGCTGGACGGGATGAAGCTGCCCATGAAGCGCATCTTTGTGAAGCCGGGCGGTGCGGGAGCTTTGGACTATGGCTCTGTCGATGTCGTCCTCGATACCTTCCCCTTTTCCGGGCCGGCTGCGGCGGCGGAGGCACTCCTCCATGGCACTCCCGTTGTGACACTGTGCGGGGAGACGCACACGGCGCGGCGCAGTGCGTCCGTGCTCGCGGCGGCGGGGCAGACGCAGTGGATCGCGTCCGATGCGCGTGCCTATGAGCGGATTGCCTGTGCACTCGCGGAGGATGTCGCCACTCTGCGTACACGCCGCACAGTACTGCGTGACGCGGTGCTCGCATCTCCTTTGACGGATTCGGCGGCGTATACGGCATCCGTTGCGGCGGCACTGGACAGCTATTGGGATGCGCATGGAGCAAAGGTAAACCAATAGACAATATTTAGTTGACGTAATAAAATTCCTGCTCTATAATAGACCTCATACGTGTGATCTATGGTAAGGCAGGGATTTTTTTATGCAGAAACGCCGTATTGCTGAACTGACGCAGAAGATTATCGCGGGCTACCGCGTCCGCCGTGAGGACGACCGCTCGATGTTCATGGATGCTCCGCTGGAGGAGCTGCAGGAGGGGGCTCATCGTCTGCAGCAGCAGTTCTGCGGAAACCACATCGATCTATGCACGATCGTCAACGGCCGCAGCGGTCGCTGCGGGGAGAACTGCAAGTACTGCGCACAGGCGGCGTGTCACAAGACGGGGGTGGAGACGTATCCGTTCCTCCCGCAGGAGGAGATCATCGCTCATGCGAAGGCGAATCAGGACGCGGGGGCGAACCGCTTCTCCATCGTCACCTCGGGCGGGGCCCTCTCGGGCGAAGAGTTTGAGAAGGCTCTTGATACCTATCGGGCGATGCGGAAGTCGCTGACGATTGATCTCTGTGCGTCGCATGGTCTCGTCACGCGCAGCCAGCTGCGTCGCCTGCGCGAGGCGGGGGTGACGAGCTATCATCACAACATCGAGACATCGGAGCGGTATTTTCCGCAGATCTGCACGACGCATACGTACGCCGACCGCATCCGTACGATCAAGGCGGCACAGGCGGAGGGGATGTGTGTCTGCTCGGGCGGTATCATTGGCATGGGCGAGACGTGGGAGGATCGCTTTGACATGGCGTTTGCCCTGCAGGAGCTCGGCATCGAGTCCATCCCCATCAACTCGCTGATGGCGATTCCGGGGACGGCGCTGGAACATCTTGCTCCGCTCTCGGGGGAGGACATCCTGCGTACGGTGGCGATCTTCCGCTTTATCAATCCGACGGCGAACATCCGCCTCGGCGCAGGGCGCAAGCTGCTCCCGGAGAACGGCGCGACGGCGTTCCTCTCCGGAGCATCCGCCTCCATCACGGGCAATATGCTCACGACCTCGGGCACGACGATCGCGCAGGATATGGATCTGCTGAAGGCGCTCGGTCTGACGAACCGCGACGAGGACTGCAGTGTGCACACGGGCTCGTGTGCCGCACGGTAATGCATCAAAAACAAAAACCGCCAACGAAGCTGAACTGTTTCGTTGGCGGTTCTTTTGGTTATAGGTAGCTCTCAAATTTTTCCATATCCGTGATGCAGATCTTGCGTCCTGCTGCCTTGAGGATGCCCTCACGCTGCATCGTACTCAGCTCGCGTGAGAGGGAGGGGCGGCTGACGGCGAGGTCGGCGGCAATAAACTCGCGGCTGACAGTGAGCGTGGCGCATCCCTTTTTGTCGATGTAGGGGAGGAGGTAGCGCACAATTTTCTCGCGCAGCGTACCACTGGCGAGGACTTTGAGTTTCGTGTGCATTGCGTACGCCTTGGCGGCGAAAATACGCATGAGGTTGCGCTGGACGAGCAGGGCGGAGCGGTGCGGCGTTTTGCCAATGTCCAGCGTGAATAGGTGGCTCGATACCTCGAGCAGGGTCGTTCTGGTGACGGCTGTGACATACATATCGTAGGGGCGCTGCAGCACCTCGTAGACCTCGCCGAACATATCGCCCGGCTGATTGATCTCGGAGATGAAGATCTGGCGCCCCGAGCGCGTATCCTTGAGGATGTGCACCTCCCCCGCGATCAGGATGTAGAGGGACTGGGGCATATCGCCGTCGTGAAAGATGATCGTGTCCTTCGGATAGGTGTGCAGGCGCACGTCGCTTGAGGCGAGGAGCTCCTCGACATCCTCTTCGTTCATATCGCGGGCAAGAGAGGAGGCGGCGAGAATTCGCGCGGCAGTTTCCTTGTCGTTCGCTGGCATAGTTACTCCTTTAGAAGGATGTTCTCGATCTCTGCGATATACATCGTGTGGTAGTCATGCTCCGGATAGTAGGTTTGAGGAAAATCCTCCTGCCCATTTACCGCGGCGTTCGTAAAGCAGGAGGAATCCAATTTCTGCGCATAGAGCTTCTTCGTGAGCATGGTGAGGCGTGCCTCCTCAAAGTAGATATAGGCACCGTGCTCCTTCTTCGTCAGCGCGTATTTTGCGATCTTATCCTCGTCGCGCCCGGACACCGTTCCAAAATACTGCATCATGGGCTTGTATTTCTTCTCAAAGATCGAAAGGGTGATGCCGTCGGATGCGTCGACGAACTCTTTCGTGTAGCGCGTCGGACGGATGAAAATATAGGCGACCGGACGTGCCCAGAGAAAGCCCAGACCGCCCCACGACGCCGTCATGCCGTTGACCTTTCCGTCGTGTACGGCACTGACCAGCAGCCAGTCCTGACTAATCAGCTTGAACACATTCTCCGTCAGATCCATGGGGCGAATTTCCTTGATTGCCATCATATATACCTCCTAGAATATTCTGTGTAGGCTCTCATTATAGCATAGGAGAACGCACAAAAAAACCGCCCCGTGGGACGGCATCAGATATCTTTATGGTGCTCACTGAGGGATTCGAACCCCCGACCCCCTCCATGTGACGGAGATGCTCTACCAACTGAGCTAAGTGAGCCTAAGAGAAACACTGATAAACTCAGCGATTCCTAAGAAAAAATCCGCACAACTGCGGATGAAAAATCAAATGGTGGGGTTAACAAGATTCGAACTTGTGACCTCCTCGATGTCAACGAGACACTCTAACCAACTGAGCTATAACCCCATTTGTTTGTCGCTCATGTCCAAACGACAAAGTGAATTATAACAGATGAAATACAGCCTTGTCAACCAGAAATTTTCAAAAACTTGGCGGCGCGAGAATCCTCCATTGATCGGTTCAGGATCAAAATGCGGTTGACAAGACAGATGGCTCAATATATAATTCGACTATAACATATCGAATATATATGAATTAAAAGGAAGAATGTCATGGCAGCAATTGAAGATATAGAGGCATTTATCACAGAGGAATTTGAATGGTTCCATCGTCATCCCGAGCTTTCCTACGAGGAGGTCGAGACGACGAGGCGGATTCACGCCTCTTTGGAGCGAGCGGGAATTCGCATTCTGGATCTGCCGCTCAAGACAGGACTGGTCGCGGAGGTCGGGCAGGGGGAGCCGCTCGTTGCGCTGCGCACCGATATCGACGCCCTGCCGATCGAGGAGCAGACGGATCTGCCGTACCGCTCGGAGCATAGAGGACGGATGCACGCCTGCGGGCACGACTTCCATATCTCGTCGGTACTTGGCGCGGCGCTCCTGCTCAAACAGCATGAGGCGGAGCTCACGGGGCGCGTGCGCATCTTCTTCCAGCCGGCAGAGGAGGCGCCGGGCGGTGCGAAGGTGCTCATCGAGGCAGGCGCGTTGAAGGACGTTGCAGCGATTTTCGGTCTGCACGCATCGCCCCTCATGGAGGTCGGTACGGTCGGCGTCTCAGAGGGAGCGGTGATGGCGGCGGTGGATCGCTTTGTTTTCCGCTTTCACGGCACGGGGACGCATGCCGCACATCCAGAGTCTGGCGTCGATCCGATTGTCCTTGCGGCGGCGTTCATTCAGTCCGTGCAGACGGTTGTGGCACGCAATCTCAATCCCTTCTCCGCAGGGCTTGTGAGTGTCACGCATATTGCGGCGGGGAATACGTGGAACGTGATTCCCGAGGAGGCACTCGTCGAGGGGACGACGCGCAGCATGAATGCAGAGGAGCGTACGCACATCCGCACGCGTGTCTGTACTCTCGCAGAGCAGCTGGCAGCAGCCTACGGTGCCGCAGTGGAGACGGATTGGTACGAAGGACCTCCCGCAACGTGCAACGATGGCTTTTGGGCATCGTACGCCGCGGAAAAGGCGAAGGAGCGCGGGCTGAATGTCGTACCTGCACCGAAATCGCTTGGCGGTGAGGATTTTGCCTTCTATCAGGAAAAGGTACCGGGCATGTTCGTCCTCGTCGGGACAGGGCTTTCTGCCGCTATCCACAACCCGACCTTCCGCGTTGACCCGCATGCCCTTGCGCCGACGGCACACTATCTGGCGAAACTCGTGCGCGGCGCATTGGGGAAGGTGAAGGAGCGTTGATCGAAAAATCGTATGTTCATCTCGTTTTTTCTTGGGAATCGCTGATAAAATGACGGTGTTGAATTTATCAGTGCTTCCCTTGTGTTTGCAGTGAAAAAAAGATAGAATATAGGCAGCAACCGGATAACGAGGAGGGACGCTTGTGATGAATCGACAAGGGTACAACCCATTGAATGACTATCTCTTCAAATTTATCTTTGGCAGAGAAGAACGCAAGCGTATCACTCTTAGTTTTCTCAACGCTGTTTTGAACCGCGAGGGAGAAGATGCCCTCATGGATATAACCTTTATTGACCGTGAGTTTGATCCACAGTTTGCAGACGACAAGCAGTCACAGCTCGATATTTATGGAATTGCGAGCGATGGCAGTCAGATCAACATAGAGGTTCAACTGGTGAACCTCTACAATATGCAGAAGAGGACGCTCTACTATTGGGCGCGGATGTATCAGACCCTTCACAAGGGGATGGAGTATCAGGATCTGAACCCGTCCATTACCATCAACCTCCTGAACTTCCAGCTGCTTCCGCAGGAAAATCCACATAATATGTACGGGATCTACGATGTTGTGAGCGGACATCGGCTGACGGAAGATTTGGAGATTCATTTCCTTGAAATTCCGAAGTTCAAACTGAAATCGGTGAAGGAGATGAAGCGTCTTGAAAAGTGGCTTGCCTATTTTTCAAACAAACTGAACGAACGAGAAACGGAGGAACTGGCGATGAGTGAGACGGCAATTAACGAGGCGATTCAAGCAGAGCATGTCTTTATGCAGAGTGATGTGGAGCGCTGGCAGTACGAGCAGCGGGAAAAAGCAATGCGCGACTACATCAGTGCAATGTCCACCTCACGCCGTGAAGGCCTTCGCCAGGGGCTTGAGGAGGGCAGGCGTGAGGGACAGCGCGAAGGCCGCCGCGAGGGGCGCCGCGAGGGGATGCTGGAGATGGCACGTTCCCTGCTTGCTTTGAACGTGCCCGTGGATGTGATCGAAAAATCCAGTGGGTTGACACATGCGGAGATACGTGACCTTCAATCACAGAAAAAAGATGCGTCAAGATGATGTAGCTGAATTTATCAGTGATTTCTTAAATTAAAATAAATGGGTACTGCACGAACGTTTCAGCTTTGTGCAGTACCCATTTTTTATTTATTATTTTTTCGTCGTGGCTTCTTGCGTTCGCTGGTTTGCTCTGTTTCAAAGGGAGCTGTGCCGTGCTCGCGCCAGCCAAGCCAGAGGAAGAAGCCGAGGGCGATGAACCCGAAGGCGAGGCTTCCCGTCTGCGCGCTCGTGAAGAGCCCAAAGTATTTCTCCGTATAGTCGCCGCGCAGATACTCGAGCGCAAAGCGCACGAGGCTGTAGAGCATGATGTAGAGGGCGAAGCACTGCCCTCGTGCATGGCCGCGCGCACGGAAGAGGAGAAGGAGCGCGAAGATGACGATGTCGAGCTGTCCCTCCCAGACCTCCGCCGGCCAGAGCGGCTGTGCGCCATATGTGTGGTAAGCGAGGGTTGTTGTAGGATAGAGGATGCCAAAGTCTCCGCCGGTCGGCGCACCGAAGGCGTCGCCGTTGAGGAGGTTTGCACAACGCCCGAGGGCCTGACCGAGGAGGATGGCGGGGGCGACGACATCGAGGAAGTGGATGGTGTCAAGACCGTGCTTTCGGCTGTAGAGGATGCCGACGAGCACACCGAGAAAGACGCCGCCCTGGATGGCCATACCGCCCTGCCAGACGTTTAGCAGCTCGGTCAGATGGTGCTGATAGTAGTCCCAGTCAAAGAAGAAGACATCCCAGAGCCGCGCACCGAGAAGCCCTGCGATGCCGCAGTAGATGCCGATGTCGGTGATGTACTTCTCGTAGCCGCGCCCATCCGCCTTTGCGAGGTAGTAGGCGACCCCTGTGGCAAGGAAGATCGAGAGGGAGATCACGACGCCGTAGGCACGGATGGGAAAATCTCCGATGTAGAAGAGATATTGATGCACGAAATGCCCCTTCCTATGCGGGGGTATAGAGCGGCAGCGTCTCGAGGAAGATGATGTCTTTCCGCTGTGCCGCGTCGCCCTCGGCGAGAACGGCCGCCTGTCCGATGACGTGCGCCCCCGCCTTCTCGGCGAGATGGACGAGCGCCTTCATCGAGCCGCCCGTACTGATCACGTCGTCCAGCAGGAGCACGCGGCGTCCCTTGATACGTGCGATATCATCCGCCGTGAGGTAGAGCCGCTGTTTGCCGAGCGTCGTAATGGATTCGTCTTCGACCCAGATGGGATCTTCCATGTACGCCTTGATGGATTTGCGTGCCGTGATGTAGTAGGGCATACCAAGCTGTCGTGCGAGCTCCGCCGCCAGAGGGATGCCCTTCGTCTCGGCGGTCATGAGGATCTCCGTGTCCGCCGGAATCACCTTTGCCAGCTCGCGTGCACACGCCGTGCACAGCTCCACGTCGCCCAGCATGACGAAACCCGCGATCGCCAGGTGTTCGTTGAGGTTCAGGATGGGGAGACTGCGTCGGCAGCCTGCGACGGTGAGTTCATGGTAGCGTTTTGCCATAGCGTTAGAGTCCTTTCTCCGTCAAGATGATCTCCACCGCATTCAGCACGTCGCTGATATTCTGCTCCGTGATGATGAGCGGTGGCTGAAATGCCATGACGTTGCGAGCGATGCCGTTTTTGCCGACGATGAAGCCGCGGTCCTTGAGCTCCTCGAGTACAGTATCCAGCTCGGCAGGAGCGGGGGATTTGTCCGCGTGGACAAATTCTGCGCCGACCATCAGACCGAGGCCACGGACGTCGCCGATGATGGGATGCCGCGCTGCGATCTCCCGCAGCCCGGCACGCAGCTGTGCGCCGCGCCGCTCGGCGTTTCCCATGAGGTCATGCGACTCGATATAGCGGATGACGCCGAGCCCTGCCGTGGAGGAGACGGGATTTCCGCCGAGGGTCGATGCGCCGGGCTTCTTGTACTTGTCGGCGATCGCCGGCGTCGCGATAAACGCACTGATGGGCGCACCGTTGCCGAGAGCCTTCGCCATGGTCATGATGTCGGGCTGCACATCGTAGTGCTCGATGCCGAACATTCTGCCCGTGCGCGCAAAGCCCGTCTGTACCTCGTCTGCGATGAAGAGCGTGCCGAAGTGCGTGAGGATCTCCTTGATGCGCTTGAAGTACCCGGGCGGCGGGACGACAATGCCCGCGTTGCCCTGGATGGTCTCGGCGATAAAGGCGGCGGGGCGCCCCGACGTAACCGTTCGGATGATGTCCTCGACCACATTGGCACACGCGAGGTCACAGGCAGGGTATTCCTTGCCCATGGGACAGCGATAGCAGTATGGGTTCGGTGCAAAGCTGATGCCCCCAACGGGATTCGGGTCGGTGCGCCACATGGCGATGCCCGTCAGGCTCATCGTCAGTTTCGTACGACCGTGAAGACCGCTGCGCAGGGCGATGAATTCACTGCTGCCCGTGGCGATCTCGGCGAGCAGAGCCGCGCCCTCGTTCGCCTCCGTGCCTGTGGAGCAGAAGAAGCTTTTCTGCAGTGCGCCCGGGGTGATGCGTGCGAGCTGCTCGGCGAGGTTGACGAAGTTCTCCGTGAGGTAGATATTGCAGACGTGCTGGAGGGTGTTGACCTGCTCCGTGACAGCGGCATTGATCTCGGGGTTGCAGTGCCCGCAGTTGATGACGGAGACACCCGCGAAGCAGTCGAGATACTCCCGCCCCTCGCTGTCGTAGAGGTACTGCATGGAGCCGCGTACGATCTGACGTGGCTCGCTGTAGAAATGCCCCAGACAGGGCATGATGTACTTCTTCTTCTTTTCCAGTATGGCGGCTGCGCCGATGTAAGAGTGTTCGCTGATAGAATCTGTTGCCATGAAATGCACTTTCTTACTCAAATCGAATTGCGGCTCTGGCGGAAACGATAGGTACCGATGCCAAGAGGGCGCGGAGCGATCTCTGTGAGGCGGTCGAACTCCGCCGCACGATAGCCGTCGCCGCCTGCGGCGAGACGGTCGAGTGCCGCACGGTAGATGCGGACGATCTCCGCCGTCACGTCCGCTGTGTAGTCCTGCGCCTCAATGCGGTACGAGCCGAGCCCGTTGAACTTTTCGAGATAGGGGTAGAGGCACAGATCCTTGGCAAAGTAGAGGTGGCTGCGCCCGTACTGGTCGATGCGGATCGAATGGACGCCGCCTGCCTCGTCACGGAACGCATAGTGCGTGTCGAGCAGCTCGGGCGAATCGAGGTCGTTGTATGCGGGCAGCGACATCGCAGGGAAGTTGTAGTCGCAGATCATGGACTCGTACGCGCCGTGGACGACTGCCTCGATCGGCAGGACGGCGTTCTCGACGATCTCGCGCAGCTGACGGAAGGACAGCTCATAGGATGCCGTCGCCATGGTGAGCCCATTCTCCCTGAGAAAGGTCGCGGCGAGATGGTTAAAGAGGTTGAAGGAGTGATCCGCCTGAATGGGCAGCTTCGTGAGCGTGCGTGCGAGCTTCAGCGTGCCGAGGTTGCCGACCATGACGCCATCCACACCGATGTCATTGAGGGCAGTGAAGAACTGCTCGAGTTCTCCGCATTCGCGGCGCATGGTCGTGCGCGGTGTATTCACGATGACGTGGGCGCGTCCTGCTGCGTCGCGCACGAGTGCCTCATAGTCGCGCAGCGTCCACGGACGCTGCGGACGGAATGCCTCACCGCCGACGTAGACCGTATCAGCGCCTGCGTCGATGGCGGCGCGCGCCGCCTCGGGGGTGCCGACGCGAACACTCAGACGACGGGTGGGTTCGTTTTCCTTTGCGATCGGCGGCTCCTCGCGCAGCACCTCGTCGGCAAAGCCTGCCTCCTCGATCGCCTGACTGAAGAAGCGCGGCTCGCGCTCGCCCGTCATGCCAATGTCGATTGCTGTCGGCTGTCCAAATGCGAATGTGGTCGTGTAGTCGCGCACGCGGTTTTCGTAGAGGCTGCGCCAGCCCTCCTCATCCGTCGTATAGCCGTTCGGATCGGCGATGTAGGCGTCGATGGCAGCGCGATAGGTGGAGACGAGGCGGCGGATGAACTCAGGTGCGCGCATCCGCCCCTCGATTTTGAACGAAAAGACGCCCGCCTGTATGAGTGCGGGGATGGCACGATACATGCACATATCCTTGAGTGCCAGCTTGTACGGCCCGGGGCTGGACGCGTCGAGCACCTCTCCTGTCTCCTCGTTGATGAAGGCAAACGGCCAGCGGCAGATCTTCATGCAGCGCCCGCGGTTGCCGCTCTGCCCGAAGAGAACGCCCGAGTGGATGCACTGCCCGCTCTCGGAGATGCACATATCGCCGTGCATGAAGTACTCCACCTCGATGCCCGTGCGCGCACGGAAGAGGGCAAGCTCGGAGAGCGTCATCTCACGACCGACCACGATGCGCGTGATGCCGTATTCCTTGAGCTTTTCGATGGCGTATTCGTTATGCGTATTCATCATGACCGAGGTGTGCAGGGGCACGGTGATGCCCATCTCGTGCACGAGCTCGAGCACGGCAAAGTCCTGTACGAGAATCGCATCGGGGCGGATCTCCTCCAGATAGGCGAGATAGTCGCGCAGAGCCGGCAGCTCCTCGTTGCTGATGAGGTTGTTGAGGGTTACGTAGAGGTGGACGTCATGGACGTGGGCGTAGTCAATCGCCTCCTTGAGCCGTGCGTCGTCGAAGTTGAAATCGCCCTCGTGCAGGCGCATATTGAAATGTTTGCCGCCCAGATAGACGGCGTCCGCGCCGGCATCAATCGCTGCCGTCATGGCATCCCATGTGCCGGCAGGTGCGAGCAGTTCGACGGATTTACGGTGTAACAGCATTGTGTAAAGTCTCCTTTGTTGCCGGAGGTGCCGCTGACAGACAGGGACACTCCTCCATCATTGTTTCTGATTATAGCAGGAAATCCCGTTTCTTTCAAATAAGCATGGTCTTCTTTTCCCTATCGCTTGATGGAGTTTATCAATAGAAAGTTTTTCATGCTGTATCTTGTAAAAAAGAAACTTTTCAGGTATGATGATATATAGATTTTATCGTTTATACTGACAATTATAAATACAACGTCTGTTAAGTCGCGATTATATTTTTTTGCCCCTGAATTATTGTTTTGAATTATTTACTTTTTCTATGTATTCATTTAATTCTTCTATAAGGAGGGCTTATGTATGGGAGAATATGGGAGCTTGGGCGTTTTTCTTCTCGTAGCGTTGTTTTTTCCCGTCATGGCACTGGGGCCGGCATTCCTGCTGCAGCCGAAGAAACCGTCGCCGCAGAAGTACATTCCCTACGAGTGCGGTGTCGATTCGATCGGGTCGCCCTACGTCCAGTTTCGTGCGGGGTATTTCCTCTACGCACTGCTGTTCATCGTCTTTGACATAGAGACGGTGTTCCTTTACCCGTGGGCGGTGGAGTTCCGCATGCTCGGCGCATTTGCACTCATCGAGATGTTTGTCTTCGTCGGGATTCTGGTGCTCGGCCTTGCCTATGCGTGGCGAAAGGGGGATCTCACATGGAAATAGCAGAGCGCGTCCCGGAGTGTCTGCGGGAAAATGTCTTTGTCGTCAAGTTGGATGAGCTGCTGCGCTGGGCGCACGCCAATTCGATCTGGCCGCTGTCCTCGGGGCTCGCGTGCTGCGCCATCGAGATGATGACGACGGCGACGGCACGGTTCGATCTCGCACGGTTCGGCTATGAGGTGTTTCGCCCCTGTCCGCGTCAGGCGGATCTCTTTATCGTCGCGGGAACGCTGACGTGGAAGATGGCGCCGGCGGTCGTGCGTCTCTATGAGGAGATGCCCGAGCCGAAGTATGTGATTGCGATGGGGGCATGCGCGATTGCGGGCGGCCCCTTTGCAGATTCGTACTCGGTCGTCTCGGGAGTCGATGAGCTCCTGCCCGTGGATGTCTACATCCCGGGCTGTCCGCCGCGCCCCGAGGCACTGATTGACGGCATGCTGAAGCTGCGCGAGAAGATCCTCCATCCCGAGCGCGTCCGTGCGGAACGTGCCTACTGGGCAGAGCGGGCGGCAGAGAGGGCGGCAGAGAGGGCGGTGCACGCATGAGGAACAAGTATGTGACGCCCGCGATGCTGGAGGCACTCAAGGTCGCCTTTTCATCGGCAGAGTACGATGCGGAGGCGGAGCGTCCCGCGCTCTACATTGCCGCTGAGGAGCTCCTCGGCCTGCTGCGCGTTCTGCGTGACGACGGGACACTGCAGCTGACGCGGCTGGAGAATGTGACGGCGGTGGACTGGAAAGACCGCTTTGAGATGGTCTATCATCTCTTTTCACCGACGGAGCTGCACTGGATGACGCTGAAGGTAATGCTGCCGCATGATGCGCCCGTGCTCCCCTCGGCGACCTCTGTGTTCCCGGGCGCGGAGTTCGAGGAGCGCGAGGTGTATGATCTTATGGGTATTGTGTTCACGGGGCATCCTGATCTGCGGCGCGTCTTCCATGCGGACGATTTTGTCGGGCATCCGCTGCGCAAGGACTTTGTTCCGCCGCCGCCGCCCGCTGTCCCATCCTTTCGAAAGGAGGAGTTCTGATGCTGCGTACCGAGACCTATACGCTCAACATGGGCCCGCAGCATCCGTCGACGCACGGCGTGCTGCAGGTGCAGCTCGAGCTGGACGGCGAGCGCATCGTGAAGGCGACGCCGATCATGGGCTATCTCCATCGCGGGATTGAGAAGCTGCTCGAGGCGCGGACGTATGCGCAGGGGCTGCCCTATACCGACCGCCTCGACTACATCTCGGCCATGAACAACAACTTCGGCTATGCGCGTGCGGTGGAGGAACTGGCGGGGATCGAGACGACGCCGCGCGCGGAGTACATCCGCGTTATCATGGCGGAGCTGAACCGCATCAACAGTCACCTGATCTTCATCGGGACGCTCGCGAATGATCTCGGCGCGTCGACGGGGATGCTCTATTGTTTCCGTGACCGCGAGAAGATCCTCGATATTTTCAATCTCGTCTGCGGGGCGCGTCAGACTTTTCACTACATCCGCATTGGCGGGGTAAAGGAGGATCTCTCGCCCGAGGCGGCGGAGATGATCCGCGCCTTTGTCGACCGTGTGCCTGACTTCCTCGCGGAGTACAACCGTCTCCTCACGGGTAACGAGATTTTTGTCCGCCGCATTCGTGGCACGTCGCCCATGACGACGGAGGAGGCACTCGCGTGCAGTATGACGGGGCCGAATCTTCGCGCGACGGGGCTCGCCTTTGATCTGCGCAAGGTGGACGGCTACAGCGTCTATGATGATTTTGACTTCGATATCCCCGTGGGCGAGCACGGCGATAACTGGGATCGCTACATGGTCAAGCTCACCGAGATCGCAGAGAGTGCAAAGATCGTGCGGCAGGCGATTGACGGGCTGCCCGAGGGGGACTTCATGGCAAAGAAGGTGCCCAAGGTAATCAAGCCGCCCAAGGGCGAGGTGTTCAGTCGGACGGAGGGAACGCGCGGGGAGCTCGGCTTCTACATCGTCAGTGACGGGACGACGAAACCATACCGCATCCACATCCGCCGCCCCTCGTTCGTAAATATGCAGGGACTCGATCCGATGTGCCGCGGCATGCTCATCGGCGATTCGGTGGCCGCCTACTCGTCCATCGACCCGATCATGGGCGAAGTGGACTGCTGAGAAAGGAGACAAATGATGGAGAGCTCTTTTCTTTCTGCGATTGCGGTGGGGCTGGACGGGTTCATCTACTGCCTGATCCCGATTCCGTTCGTGGTGGATCTCGTGATGACCTTCGTCGGTATTGCCATCCTGCTCGGCATCATCTCGATGGCGGCGGTTGTCTTTACCTACACGGAGCGCAAGATCTGCGCGTTCATCCAAGGGCGCATCGGGCCGAACCGGGTGGGCGGAAGATTCGGTCTGCTGCAGCCCGTTGCGGATATGTTGAAACTGATGAGCAAGGAGGACATTATGCCCGCCGGTGCGGACAAGGTGGTCTGGGCGCTCTCGCCCGCGCTGCTCTTTGTCCCCGCAGCGCTCGTCTACGCGCTTTTCCCCTTCGATGTGGGGGTGGTGCTCGCCGATGTCAACGTCGGCGTGTTCCTCCTCTTTGCCATCTCGGGGCAGGCGGTGCTGCCGTTCCTCATGGGCGGCTATGCATCGAACAATAAGTATTCGTTTATCGGCGGTATGCGCATCGTCGGACAGATGCTCAGCTATGAGGCGCCGCTTCTCTTCTCTCTGCTCGGCATCATCATGCTGACGGGCTCACTGCGCCTCGACGATATTGTGCAGATGCAGGCGCAGAACTACTGGTTTATCTTCATGCAGCCGCTCGCGTTCATCATTTTCCTGATCGCAGCGGTCGCCGAGACGAACCGTACGCCGTTCGACCTCGTAGAGGGCGAGTCCGAGATCATCGCAGGACCGTTTACGGAGTACTCGGGGATGCGCTGGGCGCTGTTCTTCCTCGCAGAGTACGCGAATCTCCTGACGGCGGCGATCCTCGCGACGACGTTCTTCCTCGGCGGCTACAGCGGACCGTCGTTCCTGCCGGGGTTCGTCTGGTTCGGCCTCAAGGCGGTGCTCATGGTGCTGCTCATTATGTGGCTGCGCTGGACGTTCCCGCGCACGCGTGTGGATCAGATCCTGACGTTCGGCTGGAAGGTGCTCGTCCCGCTCTCGATTCTGAACGTTGTTCTGACGGGTGCACTGATGTTCTGGTTCGGTATCGTTTAAGGGGGGACGCACATGTTTGGAAAAGGCCTTTTGACCGGCATGAGTGTCACATGGAAGCATCTCTGGGGCAAGAAGGAGACGGTCTGCTACCCCGAGGAAAAGCTTCCCATGACGGATAATTTTCGCGGCGGCAATCTCGCGATGGACTGGCGCGTCTGCATCGGCTGTTCGATGTGCGCAAATGCGTGCCCGAACAAGGCACTCGATCTGACGATTGTCCCAGATGCGAAGAAGAAGCGCCACATGAAGTCCTACATTCATCACTCGGGGCGCTGTCTCTACTGCAATCTCTGCGTAGAGGCGTGTCCGGTCAATACGCTTGTCTGGGATAAGGACTACGCCATCGCCACGTGGAGCAAGGAGACGATGACGCACGATGCCATGACGGACGAGGACCGTGCCGATCTCGCGGAGTTCCTCGCACAGGTGGAGATCGAGGCGGCAGAGGAAAAGGCGAAAAAGGAGGCCGCTGCCAAGGCAAAGGCGGAGGCAGAGGCGAAGGCGAAAGCCGAAGCGGAGGCTGCCGCAAAGGAAAAAGCGGCTGAGGAAAATGCCGCTGAAGAAAAAGCTGCGGCGGACACATCCGCCACGGAAAACACTGCCGCAAAGGATGCGCAGACGACGGAAGGAGGGGCGACATGAGCTTTATCTTTTACTTTCTCGCTGCCGTGACGATCATCGGCGCGCTCGGCGTCGTTCTCTCGCCGAATGTCGTGCACAGCGCACTCTTTCTCGTGCTCTCGTTTGTCGGTGTGGCGGCGATCTATTTTTACATCGGCGCAGAGTTTCTCGGCGCGGTGCAGCTCATGGTCTACAGCGGCGCGGTCGCCGTCCTCATCGTCATGGCGATTATGCTGACGCGGCGGGACTCGATGGCGCAGTCCAACCCCTCGCAGAAGCTCTTTCGCCGCGTCGTGACAGGGCTGCTGGCAGGCAGTATCTTCTTCCTTATCGGATGCGGTATTGTCCTTGCCCCGCTCCCTGTAGGCGGATTTGCCGCGCCAACGGGAGCAGACGAGATCGCCCAGCTGATGCTCGGCACGTATCTCGTGCCATTTGAGGTGACGGCGGTGCTGCTCCTCGCGGCGATGGTCGGCGCACTGCTCTTGGCGAGAGGAGGGGATGCAGCATGATCGGTCTTCCTGATCTGCTCTTTTTGTCGGCACTGCTGTTCTGTATCGGGCTCTATGGGCTCCTCACGCGGCGCGGCATCATCCCAATTCTCATGTGTGTGGAGCTGATGCTCAATGCGGTCAACATCAACCTCGTTGCCTTTGATCGATTCTATGCGCACAATGCGGAGGGGCAGCTGATGGCACTCTTCTCGATTGCGGTCGCCGCATCTGAGATCGCCGTCGGGCTGGCTCTCGCATTCCGCCTGTATCAGATTCGGTTCACGACGAATGTCGATGAGATGGATACGCTGAAAGACTAGGGGAGGGGAGTGCTATGTTTACCTTTGCTCTGACACATGCGTATCTGATTCCCTTGTTCCCTGCGCTCGCGTTCCTCATTATCGCGCCCTTTACGCGGCGGGAGAAGAACCTCTCGGCGACGATTGCGATTGTGATGATGGCTCTGGCCCTTGCGTTCTCCGTCTTTGTCGCACTCGCTACGGTGAACTATCAGATCACGATGGGCGATCCCTACGTGATGAAGACGGTCTGGGCGCACATCGGTGCGGTGGAGCTCGCGATGGGCGTCCTGATCGACCCGCTGACGGCACTCATGCTCGTCATCGTGACGCTAGTCTCGCTGCTCGTCTACATCTACTCCGTCAGCTATATGGAGCACGATGAGGGGATGGGGCGCTTCTTTGCGTTCATCTCGCTGTTTTCGGCCGCGATGCTCGGACTGGTCGTCTCGGTCAACTTTCTCCAGCTCTATGTGTTCTGGGAGGGCGTCGGGCTCTGCTCCTACCTCCTGATCGGATTCTACTATGATAAAGTCTCGGCGCGCGAGGCGGCGAAGAAGGCGTTCATCACGACGCGCATCGGCGACTTTGGAATGCTGGTCGGCATCCTGCTCGTGCAGGTTGCGTTCGGGACGATGGACTTCATCGAGCTGCGGCTCATGATGCCGGAGTATGTCCTCGTCGCGGGGACGGGCTACTTGACGGTGATCGGTCTGCTGCTCTTCATGGGGCCGATCGGAAAGTCCGGACAGTTCCCGCTCCACGTCTGGCTGCTCGATGCGATGGAAGGCCCGACGCCGACCTCGGCGCTCATCCATGCGGCGACGATGGTCGCGGCAGGTGTATTCCTCGTTGCGCGTGCCTTCTTCATCTTCAGTGAGTGTCCACTCGTGATGGACTTCATCGCAGGGCTCGGGGCATTTACGGCGCTCTTTGCGGCGGTTATCGCCGTGACACAGCGGCGGTTCAAGGCGGTGCTTGCCTACTCAACCATCAGTCAGCTCGGCTACATGATGCTCGCGGTCGGGATCGGCGCGTTCTCCGCCTCGATGTTCCATCTCATGACACACGCCTTCTTCAAGGCGATGCTCTTTCTCTGCGCGGGCGCGGTGATGCACGCACTCCACGATGAGACGGACATCACCAAGATGGGCGGGCTCTGGAAAAAGATGCCGCTCACCTTCGTGACGATGCTGATCGGTGTCCTTGCAATCTCCGGTATCCCACCGTTCTCGGGGTTCTTCTCAAAGGATGAGATCCTCGCCGCGGCGATGCACGCGAGCACACCACTCTATCTCATGGCGACGTTCACCTCCTTCCTCACGGCATTCTACATGGCGCGTCTCCTCATTGTCGCCTTTCTCGGCGAGAGCCGCAGTGAACACGAGGCGCATGAGGTCGATGCCTTCATGCGCTGGCCGATGATTATGCTCGCGCTGCTCACGATTGTGAGTGGCCTGTGGGGCTACTTCGGCGGGTTCTCCCTGTGGATCTACGCGGATGCGCCGCATCATGAGGCGATCGACTGGACGGTGGCGGGGACGAGTACCGTGCTTGCCCTCCTCGCCTTTGCCGCGGCGTATCAGATCTATGGACGACATCGTCTGCGCGCGGCGATGCAGCAGCGGAGCTTCGGTTTCCTCTATCGCGTCGTCTACAACAAGTTCTATGTGGATGAGCTGTACGGCTACTTCCGCGAGCGCTTCGTCTACGGCACGGCGGTGGTCCTCAAGTGGGTCGATGAAAAGATTTTCGACGGTATCATGAATGGGCTTGGCGCCTATGGGCTGGCGATGAGCGAGGTGCTGACGGAGAACGTGAACGGGCAGGCACAGCGGTATGTCGTCGTGTTCTACACGGGCGTTGTGATTCTCCTGTGCTATGCGCTGTATTGGGCGGTACAGGTTCTGATGTATCTGGGAGGAGGTCTTCTGCGATGACATTTCCGATTCTCTCGGTCATTCTCCTCACACCGCTCGTGGCCGCGCTCATCCTCGCCCTGTTGCCGGGACGTCTGCACGATACGATACGTCAGCTTTCGGCACTGGCGATGCTCATTGTGACGCTGCTGACGCTCTTTGTCTACGCGGACTACGATATGGCGCTCGGCGGGATGCAGTACACGGAGTACATGCCGTGGATCACGGATCTCGGCGTTGCCTACTCGCTCGGCGTGGATGGGATATCCCTGCCGATGCTCCTCCTGTCGAGCGTCGTGGGGCTCGCGGCCGTCTACAGCTCATGGCATGTGGAAAAGCGGGTCAAGGAGTACTTCGTCCTCCTGCTCATCGTGATCGCGGGTGTCTCGGGGGCATTCCTCGTGCGTGACCTCTTCTTCTTCCTTGTCCTCTGTGAGATGGTCGTCATCCCCGCGTACCTGATGGTGATGATCTGGGGCTCGTCCGAGCGCGTGACGAAGGAACACGCGGCGATGAAGATGACCATTTTCCTCCTCGTCGGCTCGGCGTTCATGCTCGTCGGCGTGCTCCTTCTCTACGTGAGTGCGTACGAGTCCGGGATGCGGACGTTCGACTTTGAGGCACTCGCCGCCGCTGCTCTCGCGGGGCATATCTCGTGGGAGGTACAGGTGACGGCATTCCTCCTCCTGCTCGTCGGGTTCGGCTCGCATCTCTCGATGTTCCCGATGCATATATGGTCGCCCGACGGATACGCAGGCGCACCGACGGCGATCTCGATGATCAATGCGGGGGTGCTGAAAAAGATCGGCGGCTACGCGCTCATCCGCGTCGGCCTCTTTATCCTGCCGCTCGGGGCAAAGTTCTGGGCGCCGCTGATTGCGATCCTCGCCACGATCAATGTGATCTACGCGTCCTATATCGCACTCGCGCAGCGCGACATCAAGTACATGATCGCCTACTCCTCCATCTCTCACATGGGTTACGTTCTCCTCGGCTTCGCGGCACTCAATGTCGTGAGCGTCGGCGGCGCCGTCGCCTATATGGTGGCGCACGGCATCATGCTCGCACTCTTCTTCTCGCAGGTCGGCTACGTCTACGAAAAGACGGAGCTGCGCCGTGTGGGCGATCTCTGGGGCTTGGCGCACTATATGCCGCATGTCACGGTCGGCTTTATGCTCGCTGGGCTGTGCTCACTCGGTCTGCCCGGCCTGATCGGATTTGTGCCGGAGTTTACCATCTTTGTTGGGACGGTGGAGGCATATCCGGCCCTTACGGTAATTGCAGTCTCCGGCATCATCTTTACCGCGTTCTACGTCCTGCGCATGCTCGCACGCGTGCTCTTCGGCCCGAAGGTGGAGCGCTTTGCGAAGTGCCCCGATGAGCGGAAGATCGACGTTGTTCCGCTCGTCGTGCTCGGCGTTTTCCTCGTCGGATTCGGCGTCTTCCCGGGACTCCTCATGGGCATGGTGGATGCGGGGACTGCGCCGTTGGCACCGCTTCTTGAGATGATTCAGGATGCACCGACGATTCTGGGAGGTGGGCAGTGATGATGCAGGAAATGAATCTTGCCGCGATCTCCATCGAGCTGGGCATCGCCGTACTCATGGCGGCCGTGCTCCTGATCGACCTCTGTATGGCGCGTGGGATATCGCGCCGCGCCCTCGCCCGCGTGACTGCGCTCGGACTGCTCGGCGTCCTCGCTCTCGCCGTGCGGATGTATCCGCCGGATGGGGGAGCAACGGCGTTCTTTGCGGGGCTCTACATCGTTGACGGCTATGCCGTGTTCTTCAAAATTCTCTTTATCGTCGGTGTTCTCGCCACCGTGCTTTTTGCAGAGGACTATGTGGAGAAGATGATCCGCCACAGGGGCGAGTTCTATCTGCTCCTCCTGTCCGCCCTGCTTGGCATGTGCACTCTCGCCTCGGCGAATGATCTTATGACGGCGTTTGTCGGGCTGGAGCTCATGACAATCTCGTTCTATACACTCGTTGCAATCCGCACGGATGCGCCGCTCTCGGCAGAGGCAGGCATCAAGTATCTGGTGTTCGGGTCGGGCTCGACGGCCGTTCTCCTCTACGGCATGAGTCTCGTCTACGGGATGACGGGGACAATGATGTTTCAAGGGATCGCACAGGGACTTGGCCTCGTGCTTTCCCTCGGGCTCATCGGCGTGGCCTTTATCCTCGCGGGCTTCTTCTTCAAACTCTCGATCATCCCGTTCCATCTCTGGGCACCCGATGTATATGAGGGGGCACCTGCGCCCGTGACGGCACTCCTCGCCATGTGCTCCAAGGCAGCGGGGGTGGCGATCCTCCTGCGCGTGCTCTTCGTCGCGTTCCCTGCGCTCTCGGCGTACTGGACGCATCTGATGGCGGCGCTTGCGTGTGTCTCCATGGTCGGGGGCAACATCATGGCGTTCCGTCAGACGAACATCAAGCGGATGCTCGCCTACTCCTCGATTGCACAGGCGGGGTACATGATGACGGCGATGGTCGCGACGAATGCGGCGGGCATCAAGGCGGTGCTCTTCTATGCGATGGTCTACGTCTTGGCGAACGTCGGGGCGTTCGTGACCGTCTCCTATCTGGAGACGGAGCGCGGCGGTGCCGACTTCTGCAGCGTGCGCGGGCTGGCGCATGACTCTCTGCTCCCGGCGGGCATCCTGATGGTTGCGCTCCTGACGATGGCGGGTATCCCGCCGACGGCAGGCTTTGTCGGCAAGATCTATATCTTCTCCGCCGCGATTGATGCGGGCTATCTCTGGCTCGCAGGCCTGGGCTTTGTCGTGTCGATGATGTCCGTCTACTACTATCTGCTCGTCATCAAGGAGATGTTCCGCGATGTCGAGGCCAATGAGCCGATGATTGACACGCCGCTGCGCCTCCCACTCTCGGCAGGAGCCATGGGCGTCATTGCCGTCGCCTTTACCCTCGCCATCGGCGTCTGGGCAGAGCCCCTCTCGATCTTCAGCAATATCGCCGTCTATACCTTTATGCGGTAGGAATATTTTGTGATAAGAAAGAGGCTGTTGCACGAAACAAACGTGCAGCAGCCTCAATTTTGTGCAACAAAACCAGAAGAGCTGTTGCACGATTGAAGATCGCCAGATTACCGTGTCGCGTGCCGACGCAATTCCTCTAGTATCATTTTGATAACCGCGATGAACGAAGTAACGTCGATAACGATACAATGTAATGGGGGCTGAGACATTCAATATTATATACTTATTGGTTCTCAATCGTGACATGAGAGGTGTGGCATCGAACGCGCTCATCTGCGGGAAGATCAGCAGATGGGGAGGGGAGACAACCACCTCCACACGTTTCTCACCGAGCCGCTCCTGTCGCTCCGCCCCCTGCGCCCATGACTGGTCGACCTGCTCCTGATGGGCAGGTGCGGCGATAGTTGTGGTGGATGAGAGGGAGAGGAGGGGATGAGGAGTAGTAATAAAGAGGGGCGTTTGAGTTGTATCAAGTAACATCACCGTATACTTTCAAAGAAGGCGTTGACACATATTTTCTCCCTAATAGAGGGACTCCTGTTTTTTTCGACTTTCTTCTATTGAGTCTGATATTTTATCTAGGTCTTTAATGATCTCTTTTTCCTGGTCATTTTTTGCTCTTTCGAGGCTTCTATTTTTTCTGCCTTCTTCTCGTCGTTTTAGCTCTAAAAAGATTTTTTTATCTTCTATGGAAATATCATCCACATCTTCTATCAAAATCAAGCTCGATCCATATGCCTCCTGTAAATCTTTTAAATTACTTACCAATTTGCTAGGCCCATCCCATGAAAAACGACGATCACTTGCATAGTTTACTATTTTTTCGATTCTGGTAAATAAAGGAATTACACATATTTTTGTATATCCAGATTCACCATATGAATATAAATATGGGAATTTATATTCATATGCATAACAATGCATTTCCAGGGCAACATTTTCATACGTATCAGCTAAAACTTGATCATGGAAGTACATTTGGTAGCGAAATCCCGCTATATTTGTTGCTTCCATTAAATAAACAGGAGTAATATAGGAATACACAAGAAGCCATGAGTAAAGAATAAAACTTATCCATACAACACCTATGAATATATACTTGATAAAGATCACTTTCATCTTTATGATTCTCCTATTCATGGAAGATGTCTGATGTATGATAAGTAATATCATATGTCCTCCTCACCGAGGACTGCGGCAACAGCAGCTTTCGTTGTACTGCTTTCATCTGCCCTGACGGGCATGGAGAGATTCGGTGCAAGACCTATAGATTTACTCCCCAAATATGATTTTTATAGGATTCTATTGGATAGGAATAATTCAACTGTATGGATTTGATATTCTCAGAATATCTGCTTGTTCTTTTTGAACGATGAAGACACGCTATTAATTCTTGAACTTTTTTCTCTAAACAAAGATTTCTTTGATGCAAGCTAAAATTGACACCCCAATATCCTGCATCATACATCCTATAAACTTCCATGTCACTCCATGCTATATTCAACGCTGCTTCTTTTTCTTCTAATGATATTCCTGATTTTATTGTTTTATCCAATTCTATCATTTTTTCTATGAGTGTAATGTGGTCAGATGGAAGAATATACAGTGTTTCTGCCATCATGCGGGGATATGGATACTCTGTGCTGTTTATATCTCGTTTAGACCGAATAAGTGTAAGGTCTTGTCTCTTATCCCATAAGATGTGTCGCAGAAATATTCCGTTGGATAAGCTGTTGGTATCTGTTACATCTCTTGACGTTGCATATATGAGCCAGCTACTTGTTCGTCGGTTTGGAATCCACAAACGGATTCTCAGAATCTGTTCAAATGATAAATCTATATTATTTGAACACCGTGCAAGAATATATCTTGGTTCTTCCGTGTAAAAATCTGCTAAGGCGGAATATCTAAGCATAATAAATGGTGCTGTCGGGAAGCAAACCGATTCTATTGATGGTATATTTCCTTTTTCTATAAGATTCTTTTTTGTAACCATGTATATCATCCTTAGTTTTTATTAGTGTTGGGATTCACTGATAAAATAAAAAAGGGGGGCGGTACTCTTCTATTAATCATAAACACAATATAATCTGACAAAAATTGTCCATAACTAACATAAATGCTTAGTCGGGATCGAGTACATCTACAAGTTCAGGCTCTCCTCCCGGCAAAGAAGCCTGCCTAATCGCGTGCGCTGCGGTAGTGGGAGGCGATATTTCCTTAGCTGAAGGAACCTCCGATGTTGGGCATGGAAAATTTGCGATTGGCATTTTTAGAATCCGTCGCAACACTGACACTGATATTCGTCAGTCTCGACGGGGTAAAATATCAATATGCTTATTGCACGTTTAACGCACCTTTTTTCCATTCGCTTAATGTAATTTCTGCAATAAAGCCCAGGTTTTCCCTCTCTTTTGCGAGTCGTTCTAAACATTTTTCTGCTTGGAGAGAGAAAGAGTCTAATAATGATACAGCCGCATTTAAGCGTACATAGCCATTAGGATGTTCTAAAAAAGATAAAAGTCGTAGGCTTCCATCCTCAGTTTCTTTTATTTGATTCTCAGTAACTCTGATTTTTTTATATAGTACATTAGCTTTGCGTGAATTTCCTCCATTTGCTATATACTCACCCCATTGTTCACAGATCTCTTCGTAGAATGAAATTAAATCAGAAAGTTTTTTCATAGATACGTCCCTTTCTGTTAGAAATATTTACTCACATGGTGTAAAAACCCATTTTCCATTATCCAATGTCACTGTATCGAATTTTTCTAATTAACTTTTTTCGAGGTCAAATTGTTATTTAATATTACTTGATGAGATATATGCTTTTGAACAATTTTGTTTGATCTGTTGAGGTTTAGCTGAAAGGATATAGCAGTATTTTTCGATAATTGATTGTACCATCTCTTTTTAGCGGCATAGTATAAAAAAATTCGGGCTGTATTATGGGAGGTGTTGACAGTTGTTCATAAAAGAGTTGATCTCTCTCCTCTAGGTCTGCTGTACTGTGAAGAATGGTTAATTGTTCTGCAGTATATTTTGCCAATGTTTTTGATAAATATTTGTATTCTGGAGAAGATAAATCAACCTCCGGATTAATCAGGAGTGTAACATGAAACGGCTCAGATTGGATTACATAGAACCCCACACTTCCATACACATAGAACTTATTCTCCTGATAGAACAACCCCATATCCTTTTCACATGTGTATACTTCTTTGTCAAGGACTTCATAGTGTCCGCCATGCCTTGTCCATCCCTCCAAATGCATGTCCCATAGTGCCAGGTCATTATATTCGTTGCAATGAATGAGTATTTGCCCTCTATGACAAACCTCCACACAATATTTCCCGAACTAAATGGTGCATATGGTGGATCGAACCATGTGACCAGCCAATATTTAAATCCGAATAGAACCTGATAAAGGATACATACACTTAATAAAGCGCCGCACAGCTTGCCTCCACAGAGAACTATCTTTTTGATACGATCTATCACCATAGGTCAATCCTCCGACAAGGAAACAGTTCCCTGAAATTCTGCTGTCCATAGGAAAGGCTGTAGATATCCAATGGCTTGGAGTTTTCTCGTATGTCCTTTTTGGGATTTGCAATCGCTCTTTTTTGTACCGATCAGAGATAGGTGATTATATCAGCTGCGGATTTTTTGGGTACATAGTAGTCACTGTTTTCATCCACATAGTAGTTAAGACTATCCTCTGTCCCTGCTTCCACAATGGTACTCTTGTGATCGGGATAACCAAGAGCCAAGACCATACATACAACAAAACCCGTGGGGATTTTTACTGCTTCGCTCAAAGTTTTCTTGTTTATCGATCCCAGAATACAACTTCCGATGCCATGCGACCAAGCTGTGATAGCCATAGCGTCAAGGGTAATGCCTGCATCAATATTGCATTTGTACTTTACTGATGATTAAATCATAACTTACAGAATGTATTTTGTAAAGAATACGCTTATAAGCTGTATTGTTGCCGAAGAAGCGACTTCTTCCCCCAATTTCATACCAGAGAGATTCCCTTAACTCCGCATCCAACTGCGGCAAGAGTGGGAGAATCTTGCGTCCCGCCGATGTGCGAAAGGGCAGTTCGGAGCTTGATCTGCCGATTGCGGTTGCTCTCCTTGCATCTTACGGTATGGTTTCGGAGGTGGCGGTACAGAGTGCGCTTTTCTCTGTGGAACTTTCTCTCGATGGAAACTGCCGTCCGATCAGCGGCATTCTCCCGATGACGATTACGGTGCGTGAGCACGGTCTGACAGAGTTCCAGGTTGCCCCCGTCCAATGTGGTGGAGAATTTCATCTGACAACATTTCCATTTCTGTATACTTCCTAGACATGACGAATCCCTCCTGTTGTAATTTTTATTTTACAACAGGAGGGATCTTTTTACTGTCTGTTCTCTAGGGAGCAGACCAAACAACTTATTCATCGAATATGTCTGCATGGGTTCCAGTTTCGACTAGGGTCAAGGTTAGGACGTCGTTTTCAACGAGGTATATCAACAACCAATCCGGTTGAATATGGCACTCGCGAAATCCCTCCCAATTGCCATGAAGTGCATGGTCACGGTATTTGGCATCTAGCTTGTACCCCTGTCCCAATGCTTCGACAACATCATCCAGTAGCTTGAGATTCAAGCCACGTTTCTTGGCGCGCTTGTAACTTTTCTTATAAGCGTTGGTGAACTTGATGTGATAGGTCATTCTTCCAATGCCTTCTTCAAGTCGTCCATGTTGTCATAGCTAGGGACATCCGGGTTGCGGGAGATTTTCCTTGCTTCTTCCATAGCCGCCAAGGTGCTTTGTTTATAATGAGGCATTTCGATAGAAAACGGGATGCCTCCACGAAGGACACACTGATGCAGAAACATATTAACGGCACCGGACATATCTAGCCCCAGCTCAGAAAACAAAGCGCCGGCCTGTTCTTTTATGCTCCGGTCAATTCTTATTTGAGTGGGGACAGTTGACATGATGACCATACTCCTTCCTTTTAGAACCAGTATAGCTTGTTTGATTTACGATGTAAAGCGAACCGTTTGAGTATAACTAAGGAGAGGAGATCAAAACTTTCTTTTTTACAAAAGCTGAGCGTCGAAATAATCTTCAAGCCATGCAGTACGAGGCATCTGACGGAGGAGGAGATCAAACAGATTTTCGTCAAGGCACTGAACTCCTTGGTGGCAGTCAAAGAGAACGTGATTGCAGAACTGCGAACTCTGATTGACAGCGTTTGTCGGACAGAGGAGCTTACGGAAGAACACGATAGAACAGAGCAGAAACTTGCCGTTTTGGCAGAACGGCTTGACAACCTGATTCGCGAGAATGCACGGGTGGAACAGGATCAGACGGCGTATTTGAAACAAGAGAATGAGATTCGTGCACTTTATCTGGAAAAACAAGGGGATTTGGAGAAGCTGGACGAGCAAATTGCCGCGAGGGAGGGCAAGAGAAACACCTTGGAGGGCATGATTCAAGCGGTATGTGGTATCGACGGGGAGCAGGTTGCGTTTGATGAGGAGTTATGGGGCGGGGGGCTCGATCACATTATGGTCAAGGAGGATGGGCAGGTGATCGTCGTTTTTAAGAGTGAGATTGAGGTTGGTGTTGATGGATGAAGTATGTCTGCATGTTGCGTAGACTGGATAGAATGGTTCTGTTCACTAGTTACCATATGATACGATCCTTTCTCGTTTTTTTCAGCCAATCCAAGAGGAATTGACGGAATGTACGCGCCGCTTCGGTGAGGATGACGGTCTTGTCCTGTATGAGGCATACCTCCTGCCCCACATCTTTTCCGTCGCCAAGTTCTCGCATGACAATGTCCGGCTGTCTGTTCATGACGGCTGCGTAGTCGTAGCCGAGATTGATCGCAGGATTATGACGCAGCAGATCAACAATGAGGGATTCATCGGCAGTTTCGGCTAGAATCTCGATTTTGAGACCTGGCAGGAGGATGTGTTTGTCGATATTATGACGGAAACAGTGATAGGCGCGTCCTTTACTGATGATCATTTGTCCGTCGAGATCTGTGTAGGTGATACGGCTCTTTTCTGCCAAGGGATGATGCGCAGAGAGACGAGCACAGTAGCGGGAGAAAAAGAGTACGTCCCCTTGAAAGCGTGTCTGATCAAAAGGGGCGGTGACAATGGAAAAATGAGATCGCTTTGTTAGAAGTCCCTCCATTGCATCGTCGTCTGTTGTATCGACAATGCTCAGAATAATGCTCGGATGAGTAGTATGAAAATCCTGTAGAAATTGCGATCCAAGATAAGAAAAGACGTGATCCAGTGCAAAAATGGTAACGACACTTTTTGAATGGGTGGCGAGGGATTTCATGCTTTCGATGGATTGATATTCATCCAGCATACGTTGAACGTGGGGCAGTAGCGCTGCTGCATAATCGGTCGGAATGATTCCGCGTGGGGTACGGGTGAAAAGCGGCTGCCCAATCTCCTCCTCCAATGATCTCATCGCTCTGCTGAGACCTTGTCTTGCAACATAAAGATGATCTGCTGCCGTCTGGATATTGCCGCAGCGATAGACCTCAATAAAATACTCCATCTGTTTTCGATTCATCTTCATACCTCCCAGCTTTTTCATCGTTATCTATTTTACCGCAACAATATTGTTGCGGCAAGCACCGTTGTTTTTCTTGTTATCATTTGGGAAGTTCGATATACTGCTGAAACAGATCAACCAAATGATGAACAGGAGGAACACTTATGAAACTCACACAGATTCGCAATGCAACGAACCGTTTGGACTATGCAGGGAAAGTCTTTCTGATTGATCCGTGGCTTGCACCGAAACACCAGATGTCATTTGTCGATATTCCGGACATGCCGTTCCACATCCCCGATCCGATGAAGGAGCATCTTCCGATGCCGTTCTACAATTTGCCGATGGATATGGGGCAGATTTTGAGCGGTGTCGACTACTACATCGTTACGCATCTGCATCCCGATCATATTGATATGGCACCGGACGGGACGGTCGGTGCGCCGCTTGATAAGGCGGTTCCAGTCATCTGTCAGTCGGAGGAGGATGCCTCTGTTCTGCGGAGTTCCGGGTTTTCAGAGGTAATCGTCCTGCCGACAAGCGGTATGGAGTTCGGTGCGGCGAGACTGACCCGCGTCCCTGCCCTGCACGGCACCGTTGTTCCGTGCGGTGACGCGATGGGGATTGTGTTTGAGGCATCGGAGGAGAACACCTTCTATTTGGCAGGGGATACGGTCTGGTATTCCGGCGTAGCTGAGACACTGCGGAACTATCAGCCTGAGGTGATTGCCCTGAACTGTTGTGCCGCAGAGACCGTGGAAAACGGACGCCTCATCATGAACGATGAGGATGTTCACTGCGTTGCAATGACTGCGCCTAACGCCCGTCTTTATCTGACGCACTTGGACAATGTCGCACATGCTGCGCTTACGAGGCATACACTGCGAGGATGTTTGGCACGTCGCGGCGTGGTGAATTATGATATGCCGTTCGATGGTGCGTCGGTTGAATATAAAGCCGCAACAGTCGGAGCTTAATTCCTGTCATACGGTAAATTCCGCACACAAAAGAGATTCCATTCGCCCCACTTAGCGCCTGGAATCTCTTTTTTGTTGCAAAGAATCATTAGGCAACATATACCCGCTCTTGTGCTATAGTTTTCTTATATTTGAAACGTAGAAGGGAAGACTGTCGTTTGCAAAGACCTATGGTGCGACGACACTCGGGATTGACGGACGAATTATCGACGTTGAGGTGGATGTGTCGCTGAGACCGGCGGGCTTTGAACTGGTGGGGTTTCCCGATACGTCAGTGAAGGAGGCGAAGGAGCGGGTATGGACTGCGATCCGCAACTCCGGCATTCAGTTGCGGCAGGAGCGGGTGACGGTGAACTGACAACATTTCTATTTCTGTATACTTCCTAGACATGACGAATCCCTCCTGTTGTAGTTTTTGTTTTACAACAGGAGGGATCTTTTCATTGCCATGAAGTGCATGGTCACGGTATTTGGCATCTAGCTTGTGCCCCTGTCCCAATGCTTCGACAACATTATCCGGTAGCTTGAGATTCAAGCCACGTTTCTTCGAAGATTTTACCGAGTTCATTGAGCGAGTTTGCAGTATCACGGCTGAGGGCAGAGATGCCCTGTGCCTTATTCTCGCGGATGTCGATGGTTCCTGCAGCAATGACAGATTTTGTCGTACTGCTTCCATCTCCCTTGACAGGTATGGAGAGGCTCGGTGCAAGACCGATGGTGTTGTAAACTTTGTCTGCTCGTCCTCGGTCATGTTTTTATAGTTGCCGTATTTGTGGTAGGAGGCACCGATGCTCTTTGCACTGTAATCGGCTTCATTTTTGAGATCGTTATAGGAGAGTGTACCCGTGGAAAGTTTATTCTTATCAGGGGATGCCTTGCTCGCGATCAGCCCGCCCTTTAGATCGGTATTCTTCTCGACGTAGATGTCAAAGCCGTCGCCCTTCGCGAAGAATCCTGCCTGATCGCGTGCACTCGATATTGCCTTTGTTCCAAAATCCGCTGAATCTGGGCTTGAAGAAGGAACGAAGGAGTTCTGCCTTTCCCCCCTTCGCCGGCGATCGGGATGTTTCTTTTCGTCCTGTAAGACGTACGTTTCCATTGGCGGTGAGAGACACGTCACTTCCTGTAACGACTGAGCCTTTGACCGTGACGGTTAGTCCTGTTGTTCTGTTCTTGTGGTAGAGCCATTCCTGCCGTTAAGAATGGATGATTTCGTTTTTGTAAGTCACAGCGGTTGAATTTCAGGATCATAGCTAGTGATGATATCGATAAACTCGTCCGATGTAATTAGGGTAAATTGCTTCACATGACGATACATTTCGATAGCGTCATCGCAACCGCCATATATTGATTCTTCTCGTGCCCATTTGAGTAGAACAGAATCCTGCACTTCAAACAGCGTCCATTTTGCATAAAAATCTGTTCCGTATTCTTTATCTAAAAAGCCAAGTGTTTTACACCGGTTCTCTTCCTCTGTACTTTGATAGGAAATAACGGAGTAGGGGAAAATTATCTTAATGCCGTGACTGTCATCGAGTGCCATTAAGGTAATCTCCAAGCCATCACATGTTTCGATCAATTTCTCTGTATACATCTTTCTAGGAAGATCCGACACTGGCTTCCATTGACTCCATTTTCCATACATTGTATTTTCCTCCAAATCTATAATTAGTCGTTGTACCTTATTTTTATCCATGTATTATTAGGCTGAATGATTTCTAGAGTAGGATGCCCTTCTAAGCGCTTCTCTCGTACATTCACACCTCTGCCATCACGCAGTTTCCCTGTTTTTATCTTTCCTCTTTCACCTGTTTGATATTGTCAAGAATAGTTGACAAATTTCTCACAAGGAAACAAAAGCTTAAGCAGTCGCGGCAATGGAGTCATAGAACTGTCGACGTTTCACCATCGGAGGAAGCCCACCGTTTGACGACAGGGGCGATGCGCATATTAATGCTTGCTGTTTTGGGCATGGCAGTACCTCCTTTTGTTTTATTGCAACGCAGAAGTGAAGCGATAGCAATACATTTTTATATGTCCCAGTGAAGCTGTGCAGGATCGGGGGTGGCGCGGTCGATCTCGCGCAGAATCCATGAGGCGTTTTCGTGTGTCTGTGCAAACGCCTCGGCAAGTGGCTGCTCGTAGGCGGGCGGGATCTCCATCGCGTGAATCGCCATGTGCATGTAGTCCTTTGCGATGAGGACGACACCGCGCGCGGCGGCGAGATGCGCCTTGAATCGGTAGCCGTAGTACAGGTAGCTGTTGTGCGGGACGGCGTCCTCCAGTTCATCAAAGGCGGCGATGCGCTCGTCTGCCTCCGCCTCGGCGTCCTCGGTCATGCTGAGTTTGTGCATGAGGTTCCACCGATCCGCCCACAGTTCACCGCGCAGGATGTACTTGTAGAGGAAATCCGTTCCCTCGGCGCATTCAATCGCAAGATTGATGTGCTCCAGTGCCGCTTCCTGTGTTTCCTTTTCCTCCGCCTCAAGTGCCGAGAGTCCCTGCATGGCGTAGACTTTCTCCTCTACGTCCTGCGCGAGTTCCTCATTTACCTCGGCATCCGTGACGCTTTGAAAGAGTTCGATGGCCTCCGCGCGCTGCTCCGGCATCTGTGCGAGAAAATGGGCGAGCCGCGCCCGTGCGTGCCAGTCCTCCACACCGCCGGCAAAGAGTTCGTGGGGCGGGGCGTTTTTTCCAAGACGGTCGATAACGAGATGGATGCGTTCATGAAATGTTTCCGGCGTCATAGTTTTATCACCTGTTTCATTTGATTCAAAAGGGGCAGATCGTGTGTGATGACGATGAGCGTTGCGCCGCGTGCATCGGCATCCGCTAGAACGGATGTGATGAGGCGTGTACCGCAGGCAGCATCAAGCCCTGCCGTCGGCTCATCGAGGAGCAGGATCGGCGCATCGCCCGCGAGTGCAAGTGCGGTGAGCAGGCGGCTGCGCTGTCCCCCCGAAAGACGGGAGGCGTTCATTCCGAGCGGCTCGTCGAGCCCTGCGGGCAGAGCCCGCACGACGTCCGCGAGCTGCGCCGTTTCGAGTGCGTGCCATATTGCTGCCTCAGAGATATCACCGCGCAGGCGCAGGAAGTTGTCCCGTATGGAGGCAGAGAAGAGCCAGCTGCCCTGCAGGGCGGCACCAAAATAGGCGCGCGACGCTTCGAGAGGGAGCTTCGTATGGGGAATACCATCGTAAGAGATCGTGCCCGCATCCGGTTCCCAGAGGCGGAGCAGAAGGCTCGCCAGGGTCGTCTTGCCCGCACCGCTCTCACCGATGATGGCCGTGTGCTCGCCGCGGCGGATCGTAAGGCTGAGGTTCTGCACAATGGGGATGCCCGTATGATAGCCGAAGACGAGGTGTTTCGCCTCGATCAGAGGTGCGTTTGCTGATTTTTCGGAAGGCGGTGCGATGGAGGCAGGCTGTGTGTGCTCGCCGTCTGATGGGAGAATGTGCCGTGCGGCACGCGCCGATTCCAGCGCGCCGAGAACGGCGGGGGGGATCGGGCGGAGCTCGGCGAGTACCGCCTCAAGGGCGAGAACCCAGACCGCGTACTGGATACCCGTGAGGCTCCCCTCGATCACGCGAGGGATGAGGAGGATGATGGCTGCGATCCAGACGATGATCCGCAGGACGTCGAGCAGGGTGAAGAGCTGCTCGCGTCGCCGCCCCCGTGCCGTCCGCTCGCGCTGAAATACCGTCGCTGCCTCATCCAGCACTGCCTGTGCATGATGCGTGCTGCCGGCGGCGCGCAGCTCAGTGCGCCCGTCGATCTGATCGAGGAGACTGCTGCGATAGTCGGCACTTTGCGCGCGCAGTTCCGTTTCGCGGAGGAGGAGAGGGAGCGCGAGGTGGAGCAGAAAGAGCAGGAATACGCCAGCGGACGCAGGGATGTTGAGCGGCAGGAGCACCGCACAGGTGAGCAGCACCAAGGCAAGGGCGATCAGCGGCGGCGGGACGGTGCGCAGGTAGAAGTCACGCAGGGTCTCACAGCCCGTCAGCAGATCGTGGAGAAACTCGCCCTCGCGTACGTTGCCCTCACGCATGGGAATGACGGCGGCGGAGCGGCGGTAGGTCGCCTGCTGCAGCGTCTCGTAGCAGCCGAAGGCGAGACGGTGGGAGAGTAGGCGCTCCAGATAGCGAAAGACAGCGCGTCCGATGCCGCACGCCCTTACGCAGGTAATGGCAAGGGCAAGTGCCGAGAGGGGCGGCGCGAGTGCCGCACTGGCGATGATCCACGCCGCAGAGGCAATGAGGGCAATGCCCGCTGCGGCCGCGAGGAATCCCGCGAGGAGGGCGGGGAGTGCCGCTGCTGGTGCGGCAATGGAGAGCAGCCGAAAGAGCATTGCGGTCATCATGCCTTACCTCCCAGTGTTACAACCTGATCTGCCCATGCGATGAGCGCAGGACGGTGCGCCGTCAGAATCATTGTGCGGTGATGTGAAAATGCCGTCAGGGCATCGATCACGCATCGCTCGGTCTCCTCATCCAGCCCCGCCGTCACCTCGTCCAGAAGGACGATGGGGCGATCCTGAAAGAGGGCGCGTGCCAGACCGAGGCGGTGACGTTCTCCTGCCGAGAGCGGATGGCCGCCCATGCCGAGGCGCGTATGCAGCCCCTCGGGCAGCGCGCGCAAAAAGTCGCCGAGTGCCGCCGCCTCCAGTGTTGCCGTGATTTCGGCATCCGCCGCGTCCCGCGTCCACAGCGTCACGTTTTCCGCAAGGCTCGCACCGAAGATATGCGGCTCCTGCGGGACATACGTGATGAGCGCGGTGCGTGTCTCCTCTGTGAGGCGCGCGAGGTCATAGCTATGCTCTGTTCCTGCACCGTCCGCGAGGGCAATCCTCCCCTCCGAAGGAGAGAGCTGCCCCGCAAGGAGGAGGAGCAGTGTCGATTTTCCACTGCCGCTGTCACCTGTGATCACGGTGGACTTTCCTGCGGGAAAGGAGAGTGTGAGATCCGTCAGAACGGCCTCGTCGGTCAGCGGGTAGCGGTAGGTGAGCGCCTCCGTGCGTACGGAGGGAGGGGAGAGAATCTGATCGTGCGTTCCCGTGACAGAGGGCGGTGCATCGAGGTAGGGGGCAAGCGCCTTCTCTGCCGTCGCGGCATCCATCGCCGCATGGAAGGCAATGCCGCCCTCACGCAGCGGCTGATAGAACTGCGGCGCGAGGATGAGCACGAAGAACGCCGCCTGAAAGGTCATGCCGCCGTCCATGAGACGCAGACCGATGGAGACCGCGATGAGGGCAATCGACAGGGTTGTAATCAGTTCCAGTGCAAAGGAGGAGACAAAGGCAAGCCGCAGCACGGCAAGCGAGGCCTCGGAGAACGCATGGCTCATCTGCGCGAGATGATGTCCCTCCGCATCGACGCGGCGAAAGATTTTAAGCGTTGCCGCCGCGCGCACCAGATCACCGAATCCGTCCGTCAGCGTACGCATCTCATCCCATTGGCGTTCACTGGCACGGCGCGTCGCCTTGCCGATGAGGTAGAGGAGAAATGGCGCGATCGGCAGGGTGACCAGAAAAAGCAGCGCCGACAGCGGATCGACGATGGCTGTCACGAGCAGGATGAGCGGGATGATGACGACCCCTGCGATCATGGTGGGCAGGAGAGTGCGAAACCACGGATCGAGCGCATCGACGCGCTCAAGCGTAAGTGTCAACACACCCGCACCGCTCTGCCCGTGTGCCAGCATTTCTCTGTGGAGGGCACGCCGGCAGTAGAGCCGCAGATCATCGGAGAGCTGTGTCTCGATGCGGCTCTTTGGCAGGCGCAGGAGCGCCATGGCGAAAATGCACAAAAACAGCATCAGAAGCTCTGATGCTGTTTCGGCAAGTCCGCCGTGCTCAAGAAATACAGTGTTCACAATGGCGGCCGTATTCCATGCCGCGAGGATGGTCAGCCCTCCGTGTAGGAGTTCGACCGCAACGCGGATGGAGAGACTACGCCGCTGCGAATGCAGTATTTGAAGGAGGATGGACTTTCTTTTTTTCATTGTTTCTTTCAGTATGCCTGATGTCCCGAATCATTCGGGGAGATACGCTTGCGGAAGATGTAGTACGTCCAGATCTGATAGCAGAGGACGACGGGAACAAGAATAGCGGCGGCAATGGTCATGATGGAGAGTGTGTACTCCGTCGAGGACGCATTGTAGATCGTCAGACTGTAGCCGGAATTCAGGCTCGAGACCATGAGACGCGGGAACAGTCCGGCGAAGAAGCCGACCGTCGTGCCGACGATGGCGAAGGCACCGAGGATGAAGGCGGCTTTCTGCGCCTTCGCATAGAGTGCTCCGATGCCAAGAACGAAGACGACCGCCGAGAAAAAGAGTGCCGCCGTGGCGAGTCCGCTCTGGTAGAGATCGGTCTCAACACAGGTGAGGATCATGCAGATCACATAGAAGACCGCTGCAGCGACGCCAAACTTCAGACCGAGCGTGCGGGCGCGGTCGAGCAGATAGGTGCTGGTCAGGCGCAGCTGCAAGAATGCCGCGCCGTGGAACGCGAAGACGAGAACGAACGTGATGCCGCCGACGATCGTGTAGGGGGTCAGGAGATCAAAGAATCCACCCTGATAGACCTTGTCCGCGCCGATGGGAAGCCCTGCGATCAGATTCGTGACCGCAACGCCCCAGAGAAATGCGGGAACGATGCTGCCGAAGGCAAGCGCATACGACCAGCCGCGCTGCCATACTTCATCCTCGCGATGGTGGCGGAACTCGAAGGCGACGCCGCGCAGGATGAGTGCGGCGAGCATGAGGAAGAGCGCAATGTAGAAGGTGCTGAACATCGTCGCATAGACATGCGGGAAAGCCGCAAACGTGGCACCGCCCGCCGTAATCATCCAGACCTCGTTGCCGTCCCAGACAGGACCGATGCTGCGGATGATCTGAGAGCGGTCGCTCTCCTTGTCGGAGATGAGTGTGAGGAGCGTGCCGACGCCATAGTCAAAACCCTCGAGGAAGAAGAATCCCGTAAAGAGGACGACGATCAGCACGAACCAAAGAATATTGTAGTCCATTCTTACTTCCCTCCTTCGATGGCAGGAGTGATCTTCGTACGGCGGATGAAGCGGAAGGCGAGATAGAGCGCAGTGATGAGCAGCAGCAGGTAGAGTACCGTGAAGCCGATCATCGTGAACCAGATCTCCCCAGCGGTCAGATTCGGTGAGACCGCATCAGCCGTCTTCTGCAGACCAACCACGATCCATGGCTGGCGTCCCATCTCGGCGACGATCCAGCCGCAGGAATTGGCGATAAACGGAATGACGACCAGCCACGGCAGGGCATAGAGCAGTTTCTTTGCCGAAAGGATCTGTTCCTTCTTCGTCAGATAGAGCACGACGAGCGAGACGAGCACCATGAAGAAGCCGGCGCCGACCATCGCGCGGAACGAGTAGAAGAGCATCGTGACGTGCGGACGGTAGTCGCCCTCGCCGTACTTCTGCACGGCCTCTTTCTGGAGATCGTTGATGCCGCGCACCTCCCCCGAGGGACCGTCATGCACCATGATCGTGAACATATAGGGGATGGTGATCTCGAAGTCGTTCTGCCCCTTTTCCATATTGGGGTAGGCGAGAACGGCAAACGGTGCGGGATCCTCCGTCTCCCAGAGAGCCTCCATGGAGGCGAGTTTCATCGGGTTTGCCTGTGCAAGGTACTGCGTGTGGAAATGTCCACTCGCAATGACGCCGACCACACCGACGAGCGTGTAGATGGCACCCGCCTTGATCGCCTGCGTGAACGCGTAGCGTGACTCCGTGTCGTGCATCAGCTTCCATGCGGAGACCGCCATGACGACAAAACCGGCGGTCGTGATGCCTGCAAAGAGCGTGTGGGACTGCTCACCGAGGATGTAATGGTTCGTTACAAGCTCCGCGAAGCTCGCCATCTCGGCGCGCCCGTTGGCAAGTACATAGCCAACGGGGTGCTGCATGAAGGAGTTCGCGACGAGAATCCAGAAGGCGGACAGATTACTGCCGAGTGCGACCAGCCAGATGCAGGCGCAGTGTGCCTTCTCCGAGAGCTTATCCCAGCCGAACATCCAGATGCCGAGGAAGGTGGACTCGAGGAAGAACGCCGTGAGAGCCTCGAGTGCGAGCGGTGCGCCGAAGATGTCGCCCATGAAGCGCGAATACTCCGACCAGTTCATGCCAAACTGGAACTCCTGCACCAGACCTGTGACGACACCCATCGCGAAGTTGATGAGAAAAAGCGTACCGAAGAAGTTCAGCAGCTTTCGGCAGGTCTTCTTCCATTCCGGCCGTTTCGTCCTGACGTAGCACGTCTCAAGCAGGGCGACAAAGATCGCCATACCAAGTGTGACAGGGACGAAGAGAAAGTGATAGATGGTAGTGATTGCAAACTGCCATCGCGACAGCATCACTGCTTCCATGTCCAAATCCCTCCTAAAAATAATACCTATGATAATAACAGCAACGGCTTTTGTCCACGGTGTGTGACAAAAGCCCCTCGATTCCCTGCATTATATCATAGGTCAATATGAAATACAAGTTAGATTGATAAAATAAACTATCTAGGAATTAGTCGTAATTATTTTCGCAAGGCGTTGACTGCCTGTATGCCGACCACCGCCGCGAGTGCGCCGGCAACCCACGGATAGGGAAGCGGGCCATCGAGAAGCGGCAGAACCCCTGCCGCCATCGGTGTGCAGAGTGCGATGAAAAGTGCGGTGAGCCACGTATTCTGGCGGGCGCGAACGCGCGCCGCTTCGCCTGCATCGAGCAGGGTGACGAGACGCGGCAGTCCGACACGGTCCAGTGCGATGTCGGGGACGTAGTTTTCGATCTTGCCCTGATTGCGCCGCGTCTGTGCCTCAAAGTAGGCGGCGTCCTCAGGTGGAATGAGTGGCTCGACCACCTCGGCGGCGGCCGCTGTGCCGTCCGGTCCCTTCAGCAGTTCGGCGCGCAGCGGATCGGTCTCCGTTTCCTCCTCCGCTGTTTCGGCGGGCGACTTTACGAGGGTGGACGGGCAGCCGATGCCGATGTCCGCCGTGCGCAGAGCGGCCTGATCGGCGATCGGGTCGCCCACCATGGCGACAATGGCACCGCGCGACTGCAGCAAACGGATCTCGCGTGCCTTGTCCATCTCTGTGAGATCGGAGCGCACGTCGGCGATGTGCAGATCCTTGCCCGTCGCGTTGGCGAGACGCTTCGTTTCGCCCGTGAGGAGGACGAGGGAGAGTCCTCGCTGACGCAGGGCGTTCAGCGCACGCTTTGCCTCCATGCGCAGATCGTCGCGGACGGCGATGATGCCGCGTGCGTACTTGCTTGAGCTGACGAAGAGCGGCGACTGCCCGCTCGTTGCGAGCTGATCGGCGCGCGTCAGGAGTGACGCGCTGATCTCGATGTTCTCCTCCTGCAGCCACTCCTTTTTGCCGACGCGCACGGGCGTACGCACGATCAGCGCCTCTACGCCGAAGCTCTCCTCCTCACGTGCGGCAGAGTGCCGCGTGAGATGCAGCCCACGCTCGATGGCGGTACGGTAGAGTGCCTGGGCATAGGGGTGGACAGCGTCGCGCTCGGCGCTTGCCGCAAGTGCGAGCAGCGAGCTCTGCGTCATGCCCTCAGGCACGAGCGCTGAGATGAAGATATCCCCCTCCGTCAGCGTCCCGTTGCGGTTGAAGGCGATAGTATCCACGTGCATGAGCTCGGTAAGTGCACTCATGCGGCTGCATGCAATGCCGTCCGCACGCAGATGTCGCTTGATCCGCAGGGCGATCAGCCAGCGTGACACGAGCCATGGGATCGGCGATGCGGCGAGGAAAACGCCGAGAAAGATCTCGGATGCCGCCTCGATACTCACGTTCTCCGTTGTGTACCAGAAGCCCGCAGCCGCCGCTGCGACAATAACGCTGAGGACAAAATGAACCGTAGAAGAAAGAAATTTTTTCAAGGATACTCAGCTCCTGCCATACGATTGTTACACGGGCATTATACCATAGGAAGAGAGAAGAGACAAACGCGATGCGTTCGTTTGGAGAAGATATACCGTGACGGTTATCATCGATAGAAAAAGGAATATTGAATTGAAGTGAGTACAGTTTAATGGTAAAATACAGAAAAGTATAGAAATAATAAATTTCGCAATGAGAGTACAGGAGGAGCCGGCATGACGACAGCGGCAACGGCGGAGGATAAGGTTCTTCGCCTGATGGCGGAGAAGTATCCGACAAAGGAGATTGTCTACGAGAAGATCATCTATCTGAAGTCGCAGCTTATCCTGCCGAAGGGCACGGAGCACTTTATGAGTGATCTGCACGGTGCGTACGATTCCTTTTTCCATATTCTCAACAACTGCTCGGGCGTCATCAAGGAAAAGGTGGACTATTGCTTTGAGACCCGCATGACGGTGGAGGAACGCGCGGAGTTCTGTACGCTCATCTACTACCCGCGCGAGAAGATGGAGCAGCTGACGGCGGAGGGGAAGACCTCTCCGCTCTGGTATCAGCAGAACCTCGCGAATCTCCTTGAACTGACAAAGCTCATGAGCTGGAAATTCCCCGCGAGCAAGATGCGCAACTACATCCCGAAACGCTATGAGTCGGTCATTGTAGAGCTGCTGAGCACGCGTCCCGAGCACGATGAGGCACAGCTTTCGTACTACCGCCAGCTGATTGAGACCATCGTGGAGATCGGGGGCGGGCCAGACTATATCGAGGCGTTCAGCACGCTGGTTAAGCGGCTCTCTGTGGAACGCATCCACATCGTCGGCGATTTCTACGACCGCGGCGATCGCCCTGACGGCATCCTCGACCTCCTCATGGAGCATCCGTCCGTTGATATCCAGTGGGGCAACCACGATGTGCTCTGGATGGGCGCGGCACTCGGCAGCGAGGTCTGCATCGCTGCGGTCGTCCGCAACAGTCTCCGCTATCGCAATACCGACGTATTGGAGCGCGGCTACGGCATCAGCCTGCGCCCGCTCACGACATTTGCCTCGCGTATCTACCCCGACGAGAACCCCATCAAGGCGGCAGAGCGTGCTGTTACGATGATGATGTTCAAGCTCGAGGGCGCACTGATCCGCCGCAATCCCGACTTTCAGATGGAGGATCGGCTGCTGCTGGACAAGATCGACTTCGATCTCTCCTGCGTGACGCTCGGCAGCGGGCGACGCGTGGAGCTCGAGAGTGCGTACTTTCCGACGATTGACGATCCTGCCGACTGTTGGGCGCTCACGGAGGATGAGGAGAATATCATCGCCGATCTGCGCTCGTATTTCCTCGAGAGCAAGGCACTCCAGCGCCATGTGGACTATCTCTATGAGCGCGGCAGCATCTATACATGCTATAATGGAAATCTGCTCTTTCACGCCTGTGTCCCGATGGAGGAGTCGGGAGAATTCCGCACGATCACGTACAAGGGGCAGTCATATCGCGGGCGCGCGTGGATGGACTTCTGCGAGGAGAAGGCGCGCGAGGGATGGAATGAGCACACGCAGGAGGGGCTGGACTTCATGTACTTCCTCTGGTGCGGCTACAATTCTCCCGTGTCAGGGCGCTCCTTCACGACGTTCGAGCGTTCCTTCATCTCCGATGAAAGTACGTGGAAGGAGCCGTCCGATCCGTATTTCCGCCTCGTGAACGATGAGGCGGTCTGCGAAAAAATTTTGGAGGAGTTTGGGCTCGACCCGAAGCGCGGGCACATCATCAACGGCCACGTCCCCGTCAAGGTGCAGAAGGGGGAGAGCCCCCTGCGCGGCAGCGGGCGCGCCCTCATCATCGACGGTGGCTTTGCCGCGCCGTTCCGTGCCAAAACAGGCATCTCGGGCTATACACTCATCTACAACTCACGCGGGCTGCGCCTCCTGCAGCATCAGCGAGTGGCGAGTGTGCGCGACGCCCTGCGTGAGAACCGCGACATAGAGTCCGTTTCCCAGACGGTTGAGCTGCAGGCACGGCACTCGCTCGTGCGCGACACGGATCGCGGTGCAGCCATCGAGAGCAAGATCGCCGATCTCCATGCGCTCCTGCGCGCCTATCAGACGGGACATATCAAGCCGCAGTAAAAGAATTACTGCACGTCCCCCCATCGGCTCGCTGCGCTTGCCACTTCCCCCGCAAGCGGGGGAAGCTGCTATGCCGCTATACCCTAAAGCCTTCTCTGTTATCACGGGGAAGGGGCATAAAGAGGGGGCTGCTGCACGAAGGTTTTAGCTTCGTGCAGCAGCCCTTTTCCTATGTCCTTATGGATTCTTCTTCAGCCACGTACTCCACGGTACGGCATAGCCGTTCCCGTGATTCTGCTGAACGTAGTCGTAGAACTTTGCGATCATCTCTGTCTTGTGATGGTAGTCTGCATCCTCCCATCCCGTCGCCGCGTGCTGCGTAGTCGGGTCGTAGGCGAGGTATGCCCCGCCGAGCAGGTACTGACGATAGAGGATATCCTTCAGCGGGACGGAGGGATTTTTCATCATATCGTACATCGCCATAAAGCTGGTCGTGCGCCCCTTTCCTGCCTGACAGTGAAAGTGCATCCATGTGTCCGCAGGCATTTTCTTTACGAGATCGACAAAAGCGTCGATAGTCTGCGGCTCTGCCCACTTGTGATCGGTGACGGCGAGACGAACGTAGCGCACGCCCGCGCTCTCGACCAGCTCGCGCTCCGTCATCGCCTCCGTGACGTGGACGGTCTGCGGATTCTTGGGCTGCTTTTTCTTGTCGAGGTGTGCGAGTACGACATCCTTGCTCTGTGCGCCGCGGATACGCGTGCTTTCGTCGCGCAATGCCTCGTGCTGCGTCCTGCCAATATTGCCCCAGTCGTGCTTGCCGTACCAGCTGACGGCGTTTCCATTCATGAAGCCGTGCGACTCCTGCCGCAGATCAACGATGCAGATTGTGCCCCCTGTGCGCGCGTGCAGGTTGTTCAGCAGCGCGTGAAAGGCAGGGGCGGAGAACTCCGCACTCCCCGAGAGCGGCAGGGCGTCCAGTCCTTCCCGCGAGGGCGTGTAGTTCGGGTCAACGCCGAACTTCGCCGCGTCTGTCCGCGTTTGGAACGGTGATGCCGCCGTGCGGAAATTGTGCGGCAGATCCGCCGCATCCCCCGCCGCCGCATCGATGCGCCAGACATAGCCGCGGTAGTCTGCATTCGCATCGGCGGCAGAGACCGTGTACGGGATAATGCAGAGCGTGCATAACAGCAGGGCAGCGAGTAAATGTTTGAATGTGTGCATGAGATCCCCTCCGCTTCCTATATTCATCATGCTTTATCATCGTAGGTTATAGCACTCTTTGTATAAAGGTGCAAGGGAAATCTTGTGCAGGTGCCGCCTGTTCCTTGAAAAATCGCCGTTCCCGTGCTAGAATAGCATGACTATGTATGCTGCGGGAGGGATTCCTTTGTACGAAAAAGTAGATACAAATCTGGATTTTGCCGCGCGCGAGAAAGCCGTTGCGGATTTTTGGCGCGAGAATCATATTGCACAGCGTGCCGTTGACCAGCGTGAGGGCTGCGATACGTTCACGTTTTACGACGGCCCGCCGACGGCGAACGGCCGCCCGCATATCGGGCACGTTTTGACGCGTGTCATCAAGGATATGCTGCCGCGCTATCAGTCGATGAAGGGGCGCAAGGTGCTCCGCAAGGCGGGCTGGGACACGCATGGACTGCCCGTCGAGCTGGAGGTCGAGAAGGCGATCGGCATCAACGGCAAGGAGCAGATCGAGGAGTACGGCATCGAGCCGTTCATCAAGAAATGCCGTGAGTCCGTCTGGAAGTACAAGAGTATGTGGGAGCAGTTCTCCGATGTCGTCGGCTTCTGGGCGGATATGGAGCATCCTTACATCACGTATGAGAACGACTTCATCGAGTCCGAGTGGTGGGCGCTGAAGGAGATCTGGAAGAAGGGGCTGCTCTACCAAGGGCATAAGATCGTTCCGTACTGCCCGCGCTGCGGAACGCCGCTCTCCTCGCACGAGGTAGCGCAGGGCTACAAGGATGTCACCGAGCGCTCCGCCATTGTGAAGTTTAAGGCGGCGGACGAGGATGCCTATTTCCTCGCATGGACAACGACCCCGTGGACGCTCCCGTCGAACCTCGCCCTCTGCGTGAACCCGAACGTGACCTACGTCAAACTGCGCGTTTACGGCAAGGTCTACTACCTCGCCGAGGCACTTGTGGACAGCGTGTTCGACGGCTCGTGGGGCGAGCGTGAGGAGCTCGCCACGATGAAGGGGAGCGAGCTCGAGTACCGCAAGTACGAGCCACTCTATCCCTTTGTGACGCAGGATGTGCGCGACAAGGCGTTCTTCGTGACCTGCGACGACTACGTCACCACGGAGGACGGCACGGGCATCGTCCACATGGCGCCGGCATTCGGCGAGGACGATAACCGCGTCTGCCGCAAGTATAATATGCCGTTCGTCCAGTTCGTCAACGAAAAGGGCGAGATGACCGAGGAGACGGATTGGCCGGGCGTCTTCGTGAAGGGTGCGGATCCGCTGATTCTCGACGATCTCGAAAAGAGCGACAAGCTCTTTAAGGCACCGGAGTTCACGCACAGCTATCCACACTGCTGGCGCTGCGACACGCCGCTCATCTACTACGCGCGCGCCTCGTGGTTCATCCGTATGACGGCCGTGCGCGATGAGCTCGTCGCGAACAACAAGACGGTCAACTGGATCCCGCCGTCCATCGGCGAGGGGCGTTTCGGCAACTGGATCGAGCACGTGCAGGACTGGGGCATCAGCCGCAATCGCTACTGGGGGACGCCGCTCAATATATGGAAATGCTCCTGCGGGCATGAACACGCGGTCGGCTCGATTGCGGAGCTGCGTGAGCTGCAGCCGAACTGCCCGGCGGACATCGAGCTGCATCGCCCGTACATCGATGCGATCACGTTCCCGTGCCCGAAGTGCGGAGAGACGATGCACCGTGTGCCCGAGGTCATTGACTGTTGGTTTGACTCGGGTTCCATGCCGTTTGCTCAGTGGCACTATCCGTTTGAAAACAAGGAAATCTTTGAAAAATACTTCCCGGCGGACTTCATCTCCGAGGCCGTTGATCAAACGCGTGGCTGGTTCTACTCACTGATCGCCATCAGCACGTTGCTCTTTGATAAGAGCCCCTATCGCAACGTCATTGTGCTCGGTCATGTGCAGGACAAGGACGGACAGAAGATGAGCAAGTCCAAGGGCAACGCCGTTGACCCGATGGATGCGCTCGGCCGGCATGGGGCGGACGCGATCCGCTGGTACTTCTATGAGAACAGCGCACCGTGGCTGCCGAACCGCTTCCACGACGATGCCGTGCAGGAGGGCGCGCGCAAATTCATGGGAACGCTGTGGAACACCTACGCGTTCTACGTGCTCTATGCAAATATCGACGAATTCGATCCGACCAAGTATACGCTGGACTATGACCAGCTTTCGGTGATGGATCGTTGGGTGCTCTCGCGCCTGAACACGATGGTGCGCACGGTGGATGACTGCCTCGGACACTATCGCGTCACAGAGGCGGCCAAGGCACTACAGTCCTTCGTCGAGGAGCTGTCGAACTGGTACGTGCGCCGCTGCCGCAGCCGCTTCTGGGCGAAAGGGATGGAGCAGGATAAGGTGAACGCCTATCTGACGCTCTATACGGCACTCGTGACGACGGTGAAGGCGGCGGCACCGATGGTGCCGTTCATCACGGAGAGCATCTACCGCAATCTCGTCTGCTCCGTTGACAAGAACGCGCCGATCTCGGTGCACCTCGCGGACTTCCCGACGGCAAACGAGGCGTGGATTGATCCCGCGCTTGAGGACAATATGGAGGTCGTGCTTGAAGTCGTAACGCTCGGTCGTGCGGCACGCAACGCAGCAAACATCAAGAACCGCCAGCCGGTGGGGCAGATGTATGTCAAGGCGGCGCATGAACTGCCGGACTTCTTCGTGAAGATCATCGAGGATGAGCTGAACATCAAGGAGGTCATCTTCCGCGACGATATGTCGGACTTTCTCGCCTATCACGTTAAGCCGAATTTCCACGTCCTCGGGCCGAAGGTCGGCAAGCAGATGGGCGCGGTCAAAAAGGCACTCGAGGCGAGCGACGGTGCAGCCGTCAAGGACGCTCTCGCCGGGGATGGGAGCTATACGCTTCATCTGCCCGACGGCGATGTCACGGTGACGGCAGAGGATGTCGAGGTGACGGTCTCCCAGCGTGATGGGTATAACTGCCAGAGTTATGGCGGCGTGACGGTCGCTCTGTCGACCACGCTCACCGAGGCGCTGATCGAGGAGGGCTTTGTCCGTGAAATCATCAGCAAGGTGCAGACGATGCGCAAGGAATGCGGCCTTGAGGTGACGGATCACATTTCGCTCGACCTCTCGGGCAACCTGCGCCTCGTCGAGATCGCGCGCAGAAACGAGGCGTTCATTCGCGAGATCACCCTTGCCGACAGCCTCTCCTGTGATGCGCCGATGGGCACGAGCAAGGAGTGGAACATCAACGGCGAGAAGCTGACGCTGAGCATTAAATAATAAGAAATTTTTTGGAAGATGGCTGTTGTGCAAGGATTTTTCGTCCTCGTACAGCAGCCTCTTTCTATTGACAATATGGGGGCGGGACGTATAATAAAGGAATCGCTGATAAAATGAAGTCCGTCAGATTGGCGTAGATTTTTTCGTCCGATTGAGGAGGCAAACCGGACGCATAGCGGAGGCTATGTGGAGGATTTGCCGACAAAAAGCGGGCAAAAAAGATGCGTTAAGATGGCGGCGCTGAATTTATCAGTGCTTCCTTAAAATGAATTACTGTGTTATTGAGGGGAGTGATCGCATTGGTAAAATTCAGTTACTACGGACATGCGGCATTTTTGCTGGATGATGGGACGCACAAGGTGCTCGTTGACCCCTTTTTGACAGGGAATCCCGTCGCGAGCGTTAAGGCGGACGATGTGGAGTGTGACTATATTCTCGTTTCTCATGCGCACGGAGATCATCTGGGCGATGCGCCGTCGATCGCAGCGCGTACCGGGGCGAAGATCGTTTCGACGCCGGAGGTCATCAGTGTCTGCGAGAGTCAGACGCTGGCGAAGATTGCATCCTGCCCAATGAACATCGGCGGTTCGCTCAATCTGCCGTTCGGCAAGGTGCGTATGACGTTCGCCCAGCACAGCGCGGGTGTGGCGGGCGGGATCGCCTGCGGGTTCGTCGTGTATATCGGCGGCAGGACGGTCTACTATGCGGGCGATACGGCACTGTTCAGCGATATGCAGCTCATCGGACGCAAGGACAGCATCGACTATGCCGTTCTGCCCATCGGCGATAACTATACGATGGGGCTTGAGGATGCGGCGATGGCAGCGCAGTGGGTCAACGCGGGGCACGTGATCCCCGTTCACTACAATACGTGGCCGGTCATCAAACAGGAGGCACGGCATTACAAGGATGTGACGGAAGCCATGACGCGGGCCAGAGTGCATATCATGGCGCCCGGAGATACGATGGAGCTTTGATGCAGGTGCGGAAGACGCCTCTGCTCGTTCTCCTCGGCCCTACGGCAGTAGGCAAGACGGCGCTCTCACTGCAGCTCGCGGAGCGGCTCGGCACGGAGATCATCTCGGGGGACTCGATGCTCGTCTATCGCGGCTTTGACATTGGCAGTGCGAAGCCGCGTGCGGAGGAGTGCGCCCGTGTGCCGCATCATCTCGTTGATGTGCTCGATGCCGATGCGCCGTTCTCCGTGACGGAGTTTGTCACGCGCGTGTCGGAGCTCGCACGTGACTTTGATGTGGCAGGGCGCCTGCCGTTCGTCGTCGGCGGGACGGGGCTCTATGTCAAGGCGCTCGTCGAGGGATATGACTTCAACGTGACGCAGGAGCATACGTGTTTCCGTCATGCCATGGCAGGCGTTGCCGCACGCCGCGGAAATGCCCGCGTACATCGCTTCCTCACGCATCGTGACCCCGCTGCGGCAGAGCAGATCCACGCGAACAATCTGCGCCGCGTGATCCGCGCACTCGAGGTCGCACGCTACGGTGATGAGAGCATCTCGCGTGTGCGTGCGATGGAGCACGGGACAATGCCCTATGATGCCCTCGTGATCGGACTCATGCGGGAGCGGGCACATCTCTATGCGCGCATCAATGAGCGCGTTGAGGCGATGTTTGCCGCAGGGCTCTGCGAAGAGGTGCAGCAGCTTTTGGACAGCGGTGTGCGCCGTGATGCTCCGCCGATGAAGGGGATCGGTTATAAGGAGACGGCAGCGTATCTCGCGGGAGAGATCACGCGCGCGGAGGCGATCGCGGCCGTGCAGACGGCAACGCGGCATTTTGCGAAGCGTCAGCTGACGTGGTATCGGAGGATGCCCTACATCCGCTGGTACGATGCTGATGCGTGGACGGAGCCGGAGCTGTTGGAGCGCATTTTAATGGATATAAAGGAATGGCAGACAAAAGGAGAGGCAAAGGATGACGGCCAAGATCATCAATCTGCAGGATAACTTTCTCAATCAGGTGCGCAAGGACGGGAATCCCGTGACGATTCATCTCGTGAACGGCTTTCAGATTAAGGGGACGGTGCGCGGGTTTGACAATTTCGTCCTCATGGTGGATGCGATGGGGAAGCAGCAGATGATTTATAAGCATGCGGTCTCGACCATCACGCCGGCACAACCGGTGCGGACGGGCGACGATGCGTCGTAATCACGTCGGACAACGCTGCTGTACCGCCTGCGGTGCAGCGGCTTTTTCCTTTTTATTTGTTCCCTGATGGAGGAGGAGCGATGAAGCAGCGAGGGTTTGAGATCGTCTCGGCGTACGCAGGGGCAGGCGTGCTGCTCCCCGCGCGCAAGACGGGGGCGAGTGCGGGCTATGATCTTGCCGCAGCGACGGCAGTGGAGATCGTCCCGCAGGGCTTTGCCATGGTGCCGACGGGGGTCAAGGCGTATATGCAGGCGGATGAGGTTCTGCTGCTCTACATTCGCTCAAGCATGGCGGTGAAACGTCAGCTTATGCTGATGAACGGCGTCGCCGTGATCGATGCGGACTACTATGGAAATGCGGACAACGAGGGCCATATTATCGTTCCCCTATACAATTACGGACGGGAGCCCGTGTCCGTTGCGGCGGAGGAGCGGATCGCGCAGGGCATTTTTACGCGTTATCTGACGGCGGATGGCGATATGGCGGGATGCGGACGGGCGCGCAGCGGAGGTTTCGGCTCGACGGGCGCATAGCAGCATCCGTACGTCTGCATTTTGACAGGAAAACGAAACTCATTTATAATGATATTGGTATGATTTGGGGGGAAACGGTATGATTTGCCCACACAGGAGATCTTTATGAAACTTTCAACGAAGGTGCGTTACAGTGTCACGGCACTCTATGAGCTCGCCCTGCACTACGGCAAGGGCGTTGTTCCGCTGCATGCGATTGCGGCGACACAGGGGATCTCCGAGCACTATTTGGAGCAGCTGATGGTGCCGCTGCGCCGCGCAGGACTGGTTGAGAGTGTGCGCGGAGCACAGGGGGGCTATACGCTCGCGCTTCCGCCGGAGGAGATCACGATTGGGCGGATCATCACGGCCGTGGAGGGCCCGATCGCCCTCGTGGACTGCCTGCTGACGGATGCGGAGGCGCGCGACCAGAGCTGTGAGCGCGCCGGGAACTGCGTGACACGGCAGATCTGGGAGGAGGTCTGTGACAGCATCAATAGTGTGCTGAACAATATTGCCCTCTCCGATCTCGTCCAGCGTGGACATCGCCGCGCGGGGTGCAATCAGTGATGCCAATCTACCTCGACTATGCCGCCACGACGCCGCTCGATGCGCGTGTCCTCATGGCGATGCAGCCGTATCTGACGGAGGTGTGCGGGAATCCATCGAGCCTGCACTGTTTCGGACAGGCGGCGCGGCGCGGTGTCATGCGCGCGCGGGAGGAGGTGGCGGCGCTCATCGACGCGTCTCCGTCGGAGGTGTTCTTTACGAGCGGCGGGACGGAGAGCGATAACTGGGCCCTGCGCGGTCTGGCGGAGGAGCGGCAAAAGGCAGGCTGCCGGCATATTGTGACCTCCGCCGTTGAGCATCCTGCCGTCCGCGAGACTTGCCGCGATCTGGCGGCACACGGGTATGCACTGACGGAGGTGCCCGTCGATGCCACGGGACGCGTTGCCCCGTCCGATGTGGCGGCGGCACTGCGTGAGGATACGGCGTTGGTCTCGATCATGACGGCGAACAACGAGGTCGGAACGCTTCAGCCGATTGCAGAAATCGGTGCGTTCCTTCGGGCACGCGGGATTCCGTTTCATACGGATGCCGTGCAGGCGGCGGGGCATATTCCGCTCGATGTGGAGGAACTGCACGTCGATGCGCTCTCGCTTTCGGCGCATAAATTTAGTGGCCCGAAGGGCGTCGGCGTGCTCTACGTGCGCCGCACATTGCGGATTGCCCCGCTTCTGCATGGCGGCGCACAGGAACGCGATATGCGCGCGGGCACGGAGAATGTGGCGGGGATCGTCGGCTGCGGCTGTGCGGCGGCGATTGCCCGCGCGGAGATGGGCGCATAGGATGTGCGTCTGCGCACTGCAGCTGAGTCGCTGCGTACCGCACTTTCGAACATCGACGGCATTCGATTTTATGGGCACAGAGAGGAGCGGCTTGCGGGCATCCTGAGCTTTGGCATACGGGACATCCCGCAGGATACGCTGCTCATCCGTCTGGATCTTGCGGGCTTTGCCGTATCGGGCGGCAGTGCGTGCAGTGCGGGCGCAGCGCACCCGTCCCACGTCCTGTGTGCGATGGGCTGCCCGCCGGAGGAGGCGCGCACAGCAATCCGTGTGAGCCTCGGACGCTTTACGCGCGAGGATGATGTGGCGGCGTTCGCCGATACAATTCGTGCCATCGCAAAAGAGTAGAATTACGGAAGCACTGATAAATTCAGCACCGCCGTCTTAGCACATCTTTTTCGTCCTGCCTGTGCCCTAGAATCCTCCACATAGCCTCTGCTATGCGTCCGGTTTGTCTCCTTGACAGGACAAAAAATCTGCACCAATCCGACGGACTTCATTTTATCAGCGATTCCTTACCTGAAAAAATTTGTCTTTGCCGTGCACTTTGTGTATAATCAAAAGAAATGTTTTGAAAATCACGGGTTCATTGCGTGATATTCTAGATTGGTATAAATCAGGAGGGAACTTCATGGTCGGAGACATCCTGCGCAGCGCTCGTGTCAAGCAGGGACTGACAATTGCAGATATAGAAAAAGGGACAAGCATCCGCGCCCTTTACATCGAAAGCATTGAGCAGGGCAATATCGACAATCTGCCCGGCATGGTCTATGCCAAGGGATTTGTACGCAATTATGCGAGCTTCCTGCATCTGGATGCGGAGGAACTGGTACAGCAGTTCGCAGAGGAGAACGGCACGGTGGTCGCTCCGGTGGCACCGACCGCCGAGGAGAAGCCGCAGCGCATTTCACTCAACAACATCGGCGATGCGTCGCTCTCTGAGATATCCATCGGCGGCAGGAAATCTTCCTCTGCGGGAATGCTCGGCAAGCTGGTCGCCGGTATCGTGGTGCTCGTCGCACTGGTTGGCGGCGGCGCGGCACTCGTCTCGTTCATCAATTCTCCTGCGCGCGAGACGGCCGCACCGACGGCACCTGCGCGTGCGGAGAGTCAGCCGACGCAGACGCCGGCAGCAGAGGCGAACGCCGTGGATGAGGCGCGTGCGGCATCGCCGGCGAAGGATGTGCGCGTGAGCGTGAACCTCACCGAACGCTGCTGGACGGAGGTGACGGTCGACGGAAAGACCGCCTTTGAGGGGATTCTCGAAAAGGGCAAGACCGAGAACTGGCAGGGCAAGGAGTCCATCGTTCTGCGTGCGGGTAATGCCGGAGCACTTGAGGTGACGGTGAACGGGAAGAAGCTCGGCACGTTCGGCGATGAGGGCGCTGTTGTAGAGCGGACCTTTACGCGGACAACGAAGTCACTGGAGGATGCAGCTGCCCCCAGCGGCGGTGCGGACGGCGAACCGCCGAAAAAGAGTACAGCGAAACGTACGCAGAGCCGCGGTCAGTAACGTGATGCGTGAGAGAGGGGGAGGGCAATGCGATGCCCTTTTTGCAAAGAACCGGACAGCCGTGTCATTGATTCCCGTGCGGCAGAGGAGGGAATGACCATCCGCCGCCGCCGTGAGTGCGGAAAGTGCGGCCGGCGGTTTACGACGTATGAGGCGGTGGAGCGTCTGCCGCTCATGGTTGTCAAGCGTGATGGCCGCCGGGAACCGTTCAGCCGCGACAAGCTGCTGACGGGCATCATACGCTCCTGTGATAAGCGCGACATCTCGATGGAGCAGATCACAAATTTCGTGGCGGAGATCGAGCATGAGATCCGTAACTGCACGGAGCCCGAAGTGCCCTCCGAGAAGGTCGGTGAGATCGTCATGGAGCATTTGAAGGACTTTGACGAGGTCGCTTACATTCGCTTCGCCTCGGTCTATCGGAAGTTCGATGATATTACGAATTTCATCGAGGAGCTGGAGACGCTGCGTGCACATCGTGAGAAAGAATGAAAGGCAGAGTGGGGATTGGATCATCGACTGAGGGAACGTCTGCGGGTACGTCTGGCGCAGGAGCGCGGGTATTATCGCTATCCTGCGGGCGCGCGCACGCGGTTTGCTCTCGTCTATCCCAATACGTACTTTGTCGGCATGTCGAACCTCGGGCTGCACATTGTCTATGCGCTGCTGAATGAGCGCAGTGATACGGCGTGTGAGCGCGTCTTTCTGCCCGATCGCGATGAGATGCCGCGCTATGTGCGCACGAATACGCCGATGATGAGCGTGGAGACGCAGACACCACTCGCGGACTTCGCCATCGTCGGCTTTGCCATTTCGTTTGAGATGGATTATTTTCATGTCGCGGAAATGCTCGCGCGCAGTCATATCACGCCGCTCGCCGCGGACCGTACGGCACATGATCCCCTCGTTATCGCGGGGGGGCCATGTGCCACGTTCAACCCCGAACCGCTCGCCGCACTGATCGATGCCTTTGTCATCGGTGAAGGGGAGGCGATCCTTCCTGCGATGATGGATGCCTATCATGCGGGGCTGCATGCGGGCGACGACCGTGCGGCGCTCCTGCAGCGCCTTTCTCATGTCCCCGGGGTCTATGTCCCGGCACTCTATACGCCCGCATACGATGCGGCGGGGCATCTGACGGCACTCCTGCCGCAGGCGGGGGCACCGTCCCGTGTCGCGCGGCAATGGGTGGAGGATCTCGACGCTCACCCCGCCCATACAGTTGTCATTACGGACGATACGGAGTTCAGCTTTTACCTCATCGAGACAGCGCGCGGGTGCGGACGTCACTGCCGCTTCTGCATGGCGGGCTACTGCTTTCGCCGCCCGCGCAACCGTTCTCTCGCCGTCATCGAGGGCGAGGTGCGCGACGCCCTTGCCTACGGCAAAAAGATCGGACTCATGGGCGCGGCGATCTCGGACTACCCAGAGATCGATGCCCTCTGTCGCTCCATTCTCGGGGAGGGGCTGTCCATGTCGGTCGCGTCCTTCCGCGCGGACTCCGTGACGAAGGAACTCGTGGAGTCGCTCGCAGCGAGTGGACTGAAGACCCTGACCATCGCCCCCGAGGCGGGCAGTGCGCGGATGCGCGCGGTCATCAACAAGGGCATCGAGGAACATCATCTCTTCACGTCGGTTGATCTCGGGGCGGCGGCACATATCCTGAATTTCAAGCTGTATATCATGGTGGGGCTGCCCTTCGAGGCGGATGAGGACATCGATGCGATCATCGACCTCACGCAGCGCCTGCGTTCCTACATGGACGAAAAGGGCTGCCGCGGCACACTGACGCTCAGCGTGAATCCTTTCGTTCCCAAGCCGTTCACGCCGTTTCAGTGGATGGCGGCGGCGGAGAAAAAGCGCATGGACGCGGTGATGAAGCGCCTGACGCAGGCACTCAGCCGACACAAAAAGATCGTCGTGCACTTCGAGTCACCGAAGGAAGCGCGTGTCCAGTCCATTCTCGCGCGCGGCGACCGCCGCCTTGCCGTACCCCTCATGCGTGCGGCGATGGGGCGCGGGGCAAAAGATCTCGCGGCAGAGATGCGTGCGGACGGCCTCTCCGAGGAGGGCTATCTGTCTCCCGCGTGGACGGAAAAAACATATCTGCCTTGGGATCATCTCGACATGGGCTTTTCCAAACACTATCTGTGGCAGGAATATGAGCGGGCAAAGGCGCTCCTGCCGACACCGATCTGCTTCGACGGCTGTCTGCGCTGCGGTGTCTGTAAACCTGCGGAAAGGATGACGGTATGAGCTTTGTACTACGGCATCTCGGCAACAATCTGTGGAGCGGGCGGCTTGATCTCTTTCCGAGCGACGCACTCGTGCATGGGTTCTCGGCACGGCAGGGCGGCGTCAGTGCTCCCCCGTATGATACGCTGAACATGGCATTGCACGTGGAGGATGATCCCGCGGCTGTGTGGGAGAATCGCAGGCGGTACTGCGCGGCGCTGGGGCTCTCGGCAGAGCGGATCTGCACACCGCGACAGGTGCATGGGACGGAGATCGTACGCGTTTTTCGCCGCGATGCGGGCCGCGGTGCGCGGGACTATGCAGACTGTATCGCCGACGCAGATGCGCTGATCACGAATGACAACGATGTCACACTCCTCCTCTGCTATGCGGACTGCGTGCCCGTCCTCCTCTATGACCCTGTGCATCATGCCATTGCGCTCGTTCACGCCGGCTGGCGTGGGACGGTGGAGCGGATCGGGGCAAAGACGCTTGCACGCATGACAGAGGAGTTCGGGACAAGACCCGCGGATATTATTGCAGGGATCGGCCCCTCCATCTGCGCCGACTGCTATACGGTCGGCGATGAGGTCGCTGCGCAGTTCCGTCGCGCTTTTCCGCATGACGCGGAGCGGATTGTCGCAGAGCGGGATGGGAAATACCATCTGGATCTATGGGCGGCGAATCGCCTTGCACTGGAGGAGGCGGGCGTCCCTCCGCAGCAGATCGACAGCGCACAGACGTGCACGTCGTGCGATCATACATGGTTTTACTCCTATCGTGCCGCAGGCGGCAGGACGGGACGTCTGGCGGCAGTAATGGAGTTGAAATGAGTGAAGGAACGATGATCGGGGAGCAGATTCAAAAGGTGCGTGCCGAGATCATGGCCGCGCGGACGCGGCGGACGCACGTCTCGAAGGATGCGCCTGTGGAGTTGATTGCCGTGACGAAAAACCATCCCGTCGCGGCGATGCAGGAGGCCATTGATGCGGGCATCATGAACATCGGAGAGAACCGCATCCAAGAGGCGCTGGACAAGGCGGAGACGCTTGAGCGTGAGGTAAAATGGCATCTGATCGGCCATCTGCAGACCAATAAGGCGAAATATGCCGTGCGTCAGTTCGATCTCATTCACTCGGTTGATTCCGTGCATCTTGCGGAGGCGGTGAACCGCGCGGCAGAGAAGTTCGGCAAGGTACAGAATATCCTCGTGCAGGTTAATCTGGCGCGTGAGGAGAGCAAGTCCGGCGTCTACCGCGAGGATCTCGACGCGCTCCTCGCGGCAATTGATGGAATGGATTCGGTTCGCTTGCAGGGTTTTATGTGTATTGCGCCGAATTATGAGGATGTAGAGCAGTGCCGTCCGCTCTTTCGTGCGATGTATGAGCTGTACGGCACGATCAAGGCGGCAGAGCCGCACAAGGCAGACATCCGCTACCTTTCGATGGGCATGACACACGACTATCGCATTGCCGTCGAGGAGGGCGCGAATCTCGTGCGTGTCGGCACGGCGATTTTTGGTGCACGCAATTATACCCTAGGAGTGTGAGGGATTGTGAAGATTTTCAAGAATTTGTTCGGCATTTCGTCCGAGGAGGATGAGGAGCTCGAAGAGCGGGAAGAAAAGAAGCCTGCGCCCGTGACCGAGATCGGCTCGCGCACGGGACGGCAGCGCGTTGAGACAGGGGCAAATCTCTCGGGCTTTCCTGATTTTACCCCGCCGGCCGGTGCGGCGGCAGGGGCTACGCCGATCGACAACGTCGTCGCGGCGTACCGCATGAACGTCGTGGTGATCGAGCCGCAGTCGTTCGACGATGCGCAGCAGGTGGCGGTCAATCTCCAGAAGAAAAAGCCCGTCGTGCTGAATTTTGAAAAGACGGAAAAGAGTGTCGCGAACCGCATCATCGACTTCATCAGCGGAACGACGTACGCACTCAACGGCGACATCAAGAAGATCAGCAACAATGTCATTCTCTGCGCGCCGAGCAACGTCAACGTCAGCTACTCCGAGGATGAACACCGGCTGGGGGGTAATATGCCCTTCATGGATCGGTAGGTGCACATGCGAAGCGCATGGAAGATCGGCATCATCGGCGGCGGTGCAATGGCAGAGGCGATGATCGCGGGCATGACGGCGGAGAAGGGCGTGCCGTCGCCGCAGATCTACGTATCGGATCACAAGGCGGCACGGTGCTGCGTACTTCATGAGCAGTATCACGTAAATGCACAGGTCGGGGCAGAGGATTTTCTGCCCCGTATTGACGTTCTTGTTCTGGCGGTAAAGCCCTCTGCCGCGCGTGCGGCGATGCGGGAGACGGCATCTCTGCTGCGCAGCGATGCGCTCGTGATCTCCATCGTGGCAGGGCTGACGATGGCGCAGATTGCGGCGGAATATCCGGGGCATCCGATTGTCCGTGCGATGCCGAACACCCCGCTGGCCGTTGGCGCGGGGATGTCCGCCTATGCGTGCAGTGACGATGCGGATGCCTCCGCACGCGAGGCGGCGAATGTCGTGCTCGGCACGGCGGGACGCGTCGTCGAGGTAAAGGAGCATGACCTCGATGCGGTGACGGGGCTCTCGGGCAGTGGTCCCGCCTATGCGTTCCTCATGATCGAGGCGTTGACCGACGGCGGCGTTGCGGCCGGGCTGCGCCACGCGACGGCGTCCCTGCTCGCTGCACAGACGCTGCTTGGCGCGGCGCAGATGGTGCTCGATGGGGCTGCGCCCGCCGCTCTGCGCGCTGCCGTGACCAGTCCCGCAGGGACGACGGCGGCGGGGCTGCGCGTAATGGAGCGCGCCGGCGTTCGCTCCGCGCTCATCGAGGCGGTTCTTGCCGCGGCGGAGCGGTCGAAAGAACTCGGCAAACAGTAACGGTACGCAGTACGATTTCCCAAAGGAGGGGACTATGGCATCAGAACAGAAGGAGCGGATTCTCCGCTTTTATCGTGGCAGTGAAGGGGAGGAGACGGCAGTGCGCCTGCTCGACCTCGCAGAGACCGTCGTCAAGACGCGCAAATTTCGCATCAGTCCCTTTCTCGATCCCTACGGGCAGGAGATCGCCGAGACGATCCGCGCGAGCTATGATGATCTGCAGCTTGACTTTGACGGCGGCTATCAGGGGGCGGAGCGCGCACGTGCGATGCTGCGCCATCGGGACTTTGCGGGGCGGACGGAGGATTTTGGTATCGCCTGCGTAGAGGCCACATGGAACGGGCAGTTTGCCCGGCTCACGCATCGTGATGTCCTCGGCGCAGTAATGGGGCTGGGGATTGAGCGCGAGATGATCGGCGACATTCTGCCTGCCGCCGATGCGGCGAAAATTCTCTGTGATGCCAAGATTGCCCCGTTCCTGATCGAGAACCTGACGATGATCGGCGCGGTCGGCGTGAAGACTGCCCCTGCGGAGATGACGGAGATCGCACCGCGCGAGGAGCGGACGAAGGAGATCCGCGCGACGGTGGCGTCGCTGCGGCTCGACTCCATCGTCGCGGCAGGGTTTGGCATCTCGCGCAGCCGTGCGGCGGACGATATCGCCGCCGATAAGGTAAAGCATAACTGGCAGAGTGCGGCGAGTGCCTCCAAGACAGTCAAGGAGGGAGATGTCCTCTCCATGCGCGGGCGCGGCCGCGTCGAGGTGACTGAGGTGCGCGGTCAGACGAAGAAGGGCCGCACGGTTGTTGTACTGCATCGATTCTTTTGAAGAAAGGCGGGAGCGCGATGCTGACACCGATGGATATTCATGCCAAGGAGTTTGGTCGGAGTTTTCGCGGATTTAACGAGAACGAGGTCAACGATTTTCTCAATGAGATCATGAAGGCGTACACGGCGGTACTGGATGAAAATGAGCGCCTGCGGGGCGAGCTGGAGCGTGAACGCTCGGCGAACGGAGAGTTCCGCCGCATCGAGCAGAGCATGCGCGAGACGCTCGTCGTCGCGCAGAAAACGGCGGAGGAGATGAGCACGAGCGCCAAGCAGGGCGCCGACCGCCTGCTTGAGACGACGGCGAAGGAGGCGCAGAACATGCGCCGCGAGGCGACACTGCAGGCAAAGGCACAGCTGGACGAGGCTGCGGACAAGGTGCGTGCCATCGTGGCGGAATACGAGCGGCTCGTCCGCGAAAAGCATCAATTCCTGCGCCGCATGAAATCCAATGTGCAGGCAGAGCTCGCCCTCATCGAGGATGCCATCGCAGAGATGCCGGACATGGTGCATGAAAAGAAGGTACCGCCCGCGCCTCCTGCACCGCCGATCAAACCGAAGGACGATGCCGTGAAGGAACAGGAGGACGATTGAAGACGATGATCGGGTGCGGAAAGGCCGCGCTGCTCTTTGGCGGGACAGTAATTTTGGATCAAGCGGTGAAAGCGTACGTCGCATCGACCATGCTGCCGGGGGAGAGCATCCCCGTCATTCCGTCATACCTCCATCTGACCTACGTGCTGAACGCAGGGGCTGCGTTCGGGATCTTCGAGCGTCAGCAGTGGCTCTTTTTGCTCACCGCCGCGCTGTTCTTCCTCGTATTCCTCTTTCTCTATCCGCGTCTCGCGCGCGCCAGCGCACTCATTCACTACGGCAGCGTCGCCTTTGCGGCAGGGGCGCTCAGCAACATGGCGGATCGGATTCGCCTCGCACACGTCATCGACTTCATTGATTTCCGCGTATGGCCGGTGTTCAATATCGCGGACATCGCCATCGTGGTGGGAACGATCTGCGTTCTCTGGGCGCTCTTCGTGCAGAAGAAGGAGTTTCTTCCGTGAGCACATTTATTTCCGATCAGGCAGGGGAACGGCTGGATGTATTCCTCGTACGGCAGCTGCCGACCCTCTCGCGCAGCTACGCACAGCGTCTTGTCGCAGAGGGACACGTAACGGTGGACGGAGAGCGGCGCAAGGCGAATTTTAAGCTGAGCGGCGGCGAGACCGTAGCGTGCATTATCTCGCCCGCAGAGGCGGTTGAGATCCGTGCAGAGGACATCCCGCTGGATGTCCTCTATGAGGATGCGGACATCATCGTCATCAACAAGCCGCGCGGCATGGTCGTGCATCCCGCCGCAGGCGTATATACGGGGACGCTCGTCAACGCCCTGCTCCATCACTGCAGCGATCTCTCGGGGATTAACGGAGACCTGCGCCCCGGCATCGTTCATCGCCTCGATAAGGATACCTCGGGCGTGATGGTCGCCGCGAAAAACGACATGGCACATCATTTCCTCGCCCGCCAGATTCGGGACAAGGAGGCACGGCGTGAGTACCGCGCCATCGTATACGGGAACATTGTCGAGCGCGCGGGCGTCATTACGGGGGACATCGGACGGCATCCGACGGATCGCAAGAAAATGGCGATTGTCCGTGAGAACGGCAAGCCCGCGACGACCCATTTTGAGGTGCTTGAGCGGTTCGGCGACTACACCTTTGTCGCCTGCCGTCTGGAGACGGGGCGGACGCATCAGATCCGCGTTCACATGACGAGCATCGGACATCCGCTGGTCGGCGATACGAAGTATACGGCGAAGAAGAATCCCTTTGCCATTGTGGGGCAGGCACTGCACTCGCTGACCCTCACGCTGACACATCCGCGTACGCAGGCGGAAATGACGTTCACCGCGCCCCTGCCGGCGGACATGGAGGAGATACTGCACACACTCCGAAGGAGCTGATCGCATGACTGAGTTTAGAGAAAAGGCCGTGCTGATGGATGAGGACGGCATCCGCCGCGCCCTCATGCGCATCGCGCACGAGATTGTAGAGAAAAATCATGGAACGGAGCATCTGGTGCTCGTCGGCATCCGCAAGCGCGGCGTACCGATCGCGGCGCGGCTCGGCGCGGAGATCGCGCAGATCGAGGGACGGGAACTGCCGCGCGGCGTGCTCGACATCACGCTCTACCGCGACGACCTCAACGAGCTCGCCTACCAGCCCATCGTACACACGACGGAGATCCCCCTTGACATCACGGACAAGACCGTCATCCTCGTCGACGATGTGCTCTACACAGGGCGGACGATACGGGCGGCGATGAACGCGCTGCTCGACCTCGGACGGCCGCGCATGATCCAGCTCGCCGTGCTCATCGACCGTGGCCATCGCGAGCTCCCGATCCGTGCCGACTATGTTGGCAAGAACGTACCGACGGCATCTGCTGAGGACGTATCGGTGCAGCTTCACGGCACCGATACGGAGGAAAAGGTCGTCATCCGCGAGCGCGTCTAAACGCGGCGGATAGACCGCCTTCCCATTTGACAAAAAAGGGTTGTTATTACGAAGACAGAGACCTCGTAATAACAACCCTTTATCGTTTCATTATGGCGGAGAGGGTGGGATTCGAACCCACGGTGCGTTGCCGCATCACCGGTTTTCAAGACCGGCTCCTTAAACCACTCGGACACCTCTCCATACACTATATGGAATACAATACTTTTGCATTCTATCAAAAAGGCGTCGCCGCGTCAATAGCTGCGCGTTTTTTGCCATGCACAGATGAGCGCGCCGACACAAAAACCAATCAGCGCGGGCACAACCCACCCCATCCCGAGGGATGCGAGGGGAAGCGCCTCTCCTGCCGTACACAGAGCAGGCGTCCATGAAAACGCATTCTGCAGAGCGGGCGGCAGTGCACGGAGAAAGTCGAAGAAGGCGGCCGCACTCGTGCCGGCAATGCTCCACACATAGAGCGGGCGACGATAGCCGATCAGCCCCTCGATAAGACAGAGAGCGATGAGGACGATGGCGACGGGATAGAGAAAGTAGAGCACGGGGAGGGAATACGCGATGATGCGGCTGAGGCCGACATTCGATATGGCGAATGAGAACGCGGCGAAGATCACCGTGTATTTTGTATAGGAAAAACTGTGCGGAAAGAGCGCGGCAAACGTGGACGCACACGCCGTAACGAGTCCGATGGAGGTCTTGAGGCATGCACAGGTGATCGTGATGCCGAGCAGAATGCCGCCGTACGCGCCAAAGTAATGCGCTGCAATATGGGCGAGCACATCGCCGCCGTTGGCATCGATGCCGTAGACGGCGCGGCTCTGTGCACCGACGTAGGTGAGTGCGAGATAGATGAGCGCCATGAGCAGCGTGCTGAGACTGCCCGAGAGAATCGTGCTGTAGGATAGGTCGGCGGGCGAGGAGAGCCCCAGACGTCGGATGGAGTCGACGAGGATACTGCCGTAGGCGAGAGCGGCGAGCACATCCATCGTATTATAGCCCTCGAGCAGCCCGGTAAAAAAGGCATTCTCTGCGTACGCTCCTGTGGGTGACATCGCCCACACGCTGCCCATCGGCTCTCTTAGTGCAGCGACGATCATGATGGCAAGGAAAAAGAGAAAGAGCGGATTCAGCACCTTGCCGATCCAGATCAGAATCCCTGACGGGCGCAGGGAGAAAAAGAGCACCACGGCAAAAAAGAGCGCAGTAAAGACAAGGAGCAGAACATCGTGCAGGGGAGGAGCGACGAACGGCAGAACGCCAACCTGAAAGGAGACGGTCGCCGTACGCGGAATGGCGAAGAGCGGCCCGATGCAGAGATAGAGCGCACAGGTAAAGAGCAGGGAAAAACGTCGCCCCACCCTGTTCCCGATCGCGGAGAGACTGTCGCTCGCCGTGATGCTGATCGCAGCGATGCCGAGCAGGGGCAGCCCCACGCCCGTGATGCAGAACCCGACGAGGGCAGGCAGCATCTCCATCCCCGCCCGCTGTCCCATCGACGCGGGAAAGATCAGATTGCCCGCACCGAAGACCAGACCGAAGAGGAGAGATGCGACAAAGAGATATTCCTTTTTCGACAGCCGCTGTTTCATGCTGGATGCTTTCCTATCCACAAAAGAATCATAAAATTATAATAAATTAATAATACAGGGGCAGCAGGGATTTGTCAAGGGAATCGCTGATAAAATGAGGTATGCCAGATTGGCGTAGATTTTTTGTCC